>OLPV01000205.1_pt1 | contig 56769 bp, 45 predicted proteins | sample 1671961 | NCBI WGS metagenome assembly OLPV01 (sample SAMEA3136630, study PRJEB25190) | human gut metagenome | biome: human gut; feature: human-associated habitat; material: faeces | place: Austria | collected 2013 | reverse complement strand
GCATGCGAAATAAGTTTATTACGGTTGTTTTTTAAAAACTCTCTAAAATCCTCAATTGTTTCCATTTTTTTGACACTAAACTCCTTTTTTTATTATACCTTTGTCAGGTTTCTTGGCAATGGCTCTCCCAAATTTTCTGCTGCTATTGTGTCCTTACAAAAGCTGTCGAGAAGTTCCCCATTCTGAACTACTTCCTCGCGAAACAGTACCAGCACCCTATCAATAATAATGCTGCAGATCTCACGGTTTGGCACGGCAAGGCGATAGTAGCCGTTTCCAAGGTATCCTCGCTGTGTCAGGTATCCCGTCATAAACAGCGTACTCCAAAGGTTGTCCATGCTGGCATATAGTTCCTTATATGTGATCATCTCGTCCACCCGTTTTGTCACGGTATCGCCGCTCACCAACATCTCCAGCTCACTTTTTGTCAGCATATGCGGTTCCTTCATACTGTTAACAAAATGGCGAATGACTTCATTTCCGCTCGTATTCATCCAATAATTTTTCATCTCAACATCTGGATTTTTCCTGTGATCACTGCAATAATTCACCACATCCCACGGACAATAGACATCAACTTTACCAAAACGATAGCCGTCATACCACTCTCTAACTGCATCAAAGTAATCTTGTAATCCATAGTATTGCAGCATCGCCTTTACTTCTGCATCTGTAAAGCCAAAAGTCTCATCAAATTCCTGATCTGTAATCGAATAAACCTTAAAGTTGTTCAGTCCAGTAAAAATACTCTCTTTCGCAATTCTAAGACACCCGGTCAGCACAGCAAAAGCCAAACTGTCGTTCGACTTAAGAACATTGCCAAACATATTTCGAAGCAGCAATACCATATCATCGTAATATCCATTTTCATAAGCCTTTGCCAATGGCACATCGTACTCGTCAATCAGCACCACAACCTTTTGAAAAAAATGGATTTCCAGCAATTCCGTAAGTTCCTGAAGACTGCTCGTAATAGTATCGTCCTCCATCTGACGATCCAAGAACTGCACAAAAAGCTCTCTATCAATTGCATCCATTTTTTCATCTTCCAACAAGGCACGATGTCTTCGTGCCTCTTTATTGATAATGCGTATCAGCTGTGCCCGTGCTTTTTCATACGAATCTGCATCCACTCCCTTTAAGCTGATCGAAACCACTGGATATCTGCCCATATAGGTATCACACAGATCTTTATTTTGCGCAATGTAAAGTCCGTCAAAAAGTGTTGGATCCATTCCAATCTCGAAAAAATATTGAAGCATACTCATATTCAATGTTTTTCCAAAACGGCGTGGACGAGTAAACAATGTTACCTCACATCCTTCTTCAATCACTTGCTCAATTAGCTCCGTTTTGTCCACATAATAATATCCACCCTCACGCAGTTTTTCAAACTGATCAATGCCAACAGGCAGCCTTGCCTGCCGAATCTTCATGCCAATCGGCTTTGTTGTTTTTCTTTCCATATCGTGCACCTATCCTTCCTGCCTGTCAGCCTTTTGTCCACACCATCGTTTTACAGATCATTTCCTTATCACTATCATACCATATTTTGGACAGGTTGTCATTGGATTCGCAATTCAATCTGAACAGAAAATTAACGTTCTTACCTTAAAGTTGCGACGCAAACGTCGTAACTTTATTGTTAACTTTCTGCGGTGTTATTGATAATTTGAGAAATTCGTGGTATACTATACGATATACAAGAAAGTAGCGACGTAATCGTCGCAAGTACGAGGTGACTATAATGATTAAACGAGATTCTTATTTGAATCGTATGATTCATCATATGTGGAACGGCGAGGTCAAAGTAATCACTGGCATCCGCCGCTGCGGAAAGTCGGTATTACTATTTGACCTGTTCTATGAGTACCTTCTCTCACAGGGAGTTCAAGAGGATCATATCATTAAAATTGAATTGGATCAGAGACGTTACTATAAATTCAGAAATCCAATCATTCTCTGTGAATATATCGAGGACCTTGTTTCCAAAAAGAAAGATGAGAAGTTCTACCTTTTCATTGATGAGGTCCAGCTCACCACAAAAGTAATTGATAAAGAAAATGGTGATATCGAGGTTTCCATATACGATATGCTGAATGAACTTAAGGCATATAAGAATTTGGATGTATATGTGACCGGCAGTAACTCCAAAGGATTGTCTAAGGACATCGCTACAGAGTTCCGTGGCCGTGCTACTCAAATTCATGTATTCCCGCTGTCCTTCGAGGAATTCTACTCTCATGTAGGCGGTGATGAGCGTAAAGCTCTGGACACCTATATGCTTTACGGCGGCATGCCTCGTCTATTGGCATTAACAGATGAGAAGGACAAAAAGGATTACCTTTCCTCTCTGTACAGCGAGCTATATATCAAAGATATTGTAGAGCGCAATGGTATCGAGCGCGAGGATATTCTGAATAACATTCTGGATTTTCTCGCTTCACAGATCAGCTCCCTGACCAATCCTACGAATATTGCCAATGCACTGACCAGTATGAAGAACGAAAAGGTCAGCTCCACTCTGGTTTCCAACTATGTACAGCACATCATTGATTCGTTCCTTATTTCAATGGCAAAGCGCTATGATGTAAAAGGAAAAACCTATTTCAAGTATCCCAACAAATACTACTACACGGATGTCGGCCTTCGTAATGCAAGACTTAACTACCGTCAGTACGATCCTGGCCACATTATGGAGAATATCATCTACAATGAACTTCTGCGCAGAGGATATTCCGTTGATGTTGGTGTTGTAACGGATCGCACCGGCGGAGCAAATGTGCAAAAAGAAATCGACTTCGTTGTAAACGATGCAGATAAAAAATTATATATCCAGTCAGCTTTCCAGATGGATACAGATAAGAAGGAGTCCTCTGAACTTGCATCGCTGATACTGACAAAGGACTTTTTCAAAAAAATCATTGTTCGCATGGATATTCCTCACAATTTTTATGATGACAGCGGAATTTTCCATTGCAATCTAATTGACCTACTGCTTGGTCGTGTAGAGTTATTCTAATAAATAAAACGTCAGTGATAAAACTTGTCTTCAAGCTCACTGACGTTTTAATTCATTTTATTTTTTCAGTTCTCTTCTTACTATCAGCACAATTGCAATTGCCATTATTCCTACGCCTGCTGTGACCATCATCATACCGATGCGTCCTGTTGGATCTTCGATACCGAGGATACGTCTTGGTGATGCTGGCGGTGTGGTTGGCTGCGGTGCTGTGGTTGATGTTGGCTGACTTGGTGTCGTTGGTGCTGCCGGAGACGTTGGCTGATATGGGCTCGACTCTTCTTCCGGTGTTCTGCTCTCGGACGGTGTTGTCTCTTCTTCTGATGACTTACTTTCGTCTGGAGTTGTCTCTTCTGGTGTCGTTGAATTACTCTCATGCGGATTGGTTGGTTCGTCCGGTTCATCTTCTTCTGGAATGGAATGCTTTGGAATAATGCGGTTTTGGTAGATCAAATCGCCATTTGCATCGAGTCCCGGAAGAAATACAAGTGACATAACTACTGGGCCATAGTCATCATAGGAACTTGGAACAATCAGGTACATACCAAATGGAATAGAAGAAATGCTGCAGCGTCCTGTCACATCTGTTGCCAGTGTATAGGTTGGCTGAATGTCTTTCTCATCTATCCAGATCTTTAAGCGTCTGCTCAGTGCAACTAGCTCTTTTGCAGTCTTCACATCTGTCTTATAACCACAATCTTCGAAATCTGGCATAAACTTTAATGACTGTCCATCTGGTGCCGTGATGCCGTCTGTGATCTGATACATGCTGAAGATGACGCCCTCCATCGGAGTGGATTCATCCTCCAATGTAATCTCCAATGAAACATCCTGCTCGTCTGCATTGACTGCTATAATCTGTGCGCAGGATGTTGCCAACAGACATATTATCAATAACAGGCCTTGCAAATATTGTTTTATTCTCCTATTTTTCATACCCTCTTGTCTCCTTCCTATTATCACTTTCTCTTGCGGCTATGCAAAAGAACCCAGATCAACAGCACTACTAGAATCGGCACTGCTACGGCTGGTGCAACCAACTTTGGTTCTATCTGAATCGCATCCGCTGTTACGCGAATGGCACTTGCGCTTGCCTTTGTCTCTACGCGGTGTCCTCTAACTAGAAGACGATGCGTATTGATTCCATATGGTGTACAAGTGACCAGTGTACACAGATCTTTGTCTTCTTCAATTTCCAGATCTGACAGATCATCCGGCTCTACGATTCGAATCTGATCTACCTCATATGTCAATGTTTCATCCAGAACACGAATTAAAAATTCATCACCTACTACCAGCTCATCCAAATTGGTAAAAAGCTTAGCAGAGGGCAAACCTCTGTGTCCTGATAATACGGCATGTGTTCCCGGTCCTCCAACTGGAAGCGATGAGCCTTCGATGTGACCAACTGCAATCTGAAGGATACCTTCGTCTGTACCATGATAGATTGGAAGCGAAACCTTGATCTTTGGAATTTCTATGTATCCCAAGATTCCGTTGTCACTGACATTTAACAGTGATTCATATTCTTCTCGCTCTTCGTCTGTCATGATCCAGCGGTTTGACTTACTTTTAAGCTGCTGGTTATATTCGTAAGCATCTTCCCACATGTGCTCATACTGCTTATCATCTACTTCGGCAACTGCCTGTGCATATGTGGCAATTGCTCTCGACTGATGCAGCGAGTTCCAATAATCGCTGACGGTCGGATACAGCAGTAAGGACAGACCTACCAAGAGAATCAAGATATTTTTTTTGATCCACTTCATAAGCTCTCCTCACGGTTGTATCTGGATGCCTCAAAAGAGGCATCCGATTGCAACCTAGTTTGTTACTTTATGCGGTTCTTTAAGAAAGGGGTGGTGCGACCCGGTAGGGTATCGAGGCGCTTCTGCGATGGCTTTGTCGGCATCCCTTGTTCCCGCGGCGCCTTCTACATTTCTTTTTCGTTTAGGAAACTTTGAAAGCCCGCTCCACACAGGATGCCTCGTAAAGTCCAGTCGCCTCAGCTGCCGTCTACGTAACGGAGGCTTCCCTTACTTTATTTATTACCTTGCACAAAATTTTTTGTTTAATAATTAGCGTGCGCTCATGCGCTTCTTGGTGATCAGAAGAACTGCTGCGCCAAGAACAAGGATAGAACCAACAACGTAGAAGATTGTGGTACCCATGCCACCGGTGGATGGAAGGTTGGAACCCTTATTATTTGCAATAGTAACTGTTGCTGTTCCAGCAGCCGCATTACCAGTTCCCTCTACACTATCTGCAGTTACATCAATGCGTACTAACTCAGAAACAGCACCATTACCGCTCTGTCCATTTGATGTATCAGCAGTGATTACAATCTCTACATCAGCAATGCTATTATAACCAGCAAGTGGCTTAATCTCGTGGATATAATAAGTACCATCATCCAAACCTGCTACCTTAATAAGACCCTCAGAATGCGTCTTTAATTCATTAGCATTTGCCTCATCAGTCCAGCCAGCAAGCTTTCCGTTAACTACCTGCGCATATTTCTTTACATTATTATTTTCATACTTATACAGATTAAAGGTAACGCCTGCCAACTTCTTCTGGTCTGCTCCATCAACCTTATTTACATCTAATTCATATGTAAATACAATTACCTTATCAACAGGAGTCTGACCTTCTTCTGGTGTTCCATCACCACCCTGGTTCGGGTTGTTGGAATAAGTTAAATATACTTCATTTGTATTTCCAGGTTCTTTTTGTCCAACGCGAGCATTGGAATTTAAAACAGCTTTATACTCAACAATGATATACTGTCCTTTTTGTACTCCAGTTTCAGTTTCAGCACCTTTCGTATATTTAATTGTTTTTAAATCGTCGGTTGAAACTGTAATTGAAACTGTTTTATCCGTATTAACTACTATATTTGGTGTAAATCCATCTGTAACTGGCATCTTATCAGTGCCTGCTTTATCTGATGCAACATAAACAGATATTGTGATTGGCCGATCAAATGCATTTGATAAAGTATCATGGAAAGTATACTTATATTTTGCATACTTGCTCATATCCGGTACTGTACCAATCAGCTTAAATGGTACAGCATCACCGATACTATAGTCAGCGGTATCATTATAACGATCTCCATAACCACCAGTAGTATTATCTGTCTTTACATTTTCCTGAACTTTCTTTTCAACAGATGGCTTTTCTCCCTTAGGACTAGCTGTTACATTTCTAACAACCTGCATGATATATGCTGTATAACAATCATCTGCGCTAGTTAATGTATTGTTTTTATCCTTAACAAGATAATAACCTGCTTGTAAACCACTGATTGTATACTTACCATCAGCAAAACTACTTTCTACAGCACCTTGCAAATATGGAGCTACTTCCTTTGCAAACGCTGCTGCCAATGCTTCAGTAGTTAAAGTAGCTGCCTTACTACTTGCTTTTCCCAATTGAGTCTGTCCAGTAGTATTAACACCATTACCCCACTGAATATCAGATAAGGTATCATCGCTTAATGTACCTGTAAAAATCTGATATGCTTCATATGTATGACCAGTTTTACTGTTGTTAATTGTAATTGTGTAAGTACCGCTACTACTTGGTTCTGTTGCAAATGCTACTACGCTCATTGCAAGTACCATGACTAAGCTGAGTAACAGAGCCATGACTTTTTTCATTTTCTTCATATTTTACTTCCTCGCTTTCTTTTCTATTCCTATCCTTTTTTTGTTTTTGGGCTATGCCCTCCCTCTGAATAATGCGTAGGAATTGCGTATATTGAGGGTTCCCCATGCTTGGGGAGTTAGAGAATTTGTTACCAAATTCTCCTGCCTCCTTTCCGCATGTGTTTTTTATATATCAGGAACGCTGCCCCTGCTGTTAGGAGCACGCCGCCCATGGTATACCAATAGGTACCGGTTCCACCGGTTTCTGGTAAAACATATGACTGACTAACTTCATTCTCAAGATATGAAGTATGCGAAGCCTTACTAAGATCAAATGCTCCTATTGGAAGCTGCGATGGCAATACATTAGTTTTATCATTCTCATCTGAGAAGTAAAACTCAATACTCGGTGCTTCTCCATCTGGAAGCTTATAACCTGATGGAGCTTTGACCTCTACCAACCTATATAAAACATTTTTCTCATACAAGTTAGCATCCCATAAAACCGTAATCTTTCCTTCCTGATCAGTGGTAAATGTTTTTCCATCTATGTTCTGATAAGCTTCATTTACATACTTTTGAAGTTGGAAAACAGCACCACTTACAGCCTTTCCGTAATTTCCTTTCTCCACTTTGTATAAGATATAGTTCTTATCAGTTGTAACACCACCACCTGCTGCTTGGCGTTCCCAGAGATAGGATTTGTCACCTGTAGTACCCTCATGAGATGTTCCTGATAATTTAGCTGTATTGTTTATATTCACACTTACCTTTGTATGATTCTTATCAGGTACATCTACCGTAATCAAATATTCATATTTAAAGATCAAAGCTGTACTGTCAGGTACTCCAGTCGCCGTTATAATATGTTTTGTATGATCATACGATGGCGGTTCTTCCTTATAAGTCCATGCCCATCCAGTAACCTCTTCTCCTGTTGTATATCCTCCGTTTCCGTCAGGAACAGCATAATATAGCTTAACTGTACTTGGAATCAGCTCTGCCTGAACTGTTACGCCATCGTTACCACCCTCAGCCCAATATGTTTTATCATAACTGTCAAGTATATCTTCTAGTGTAAGCTTATCAGTACCTTCAACAAGATCCTCTGCATCTGGATTTAACACAATCGAGTATTTTGCTCGCCTTGTTGTATTATCATAATCTCCTGACTTGTCGACTACTTTTTTGGCTACCGTAGTATCCTTTTTCGTCCACTCCTGTGTCTGACTTGATGATCCAATGCTCACATCATCCAGCTTTGCACTTGCCTCATTAGTAAAGATATATTTTGTGCCAGCTACCATTTCCTGAGCACCATTCACTTCACATTTAACAGTGATCTCAAACTCCATTGCTGTAGGAAGCGGTTCTCCACTTTGTCTCTTTATCACTAATGTGAATGTGTCGTTTTCATACTTGCTTCCTTCTATTGAAAATTCATCTTCAAAGTTTCCGCTTTGTTTTGAAAACATGACACCTTCAACAGTATACTCTGAACGATTATAACTGCCACTGTTCTTCTGCACGATAAATCCTGTGAGTTTTACACCATCTGGAAGCTTATCAGTAACTGTTAATGTTTGATGATCCTTCGTATCTGTTGTTACCTTGATTTTCCAAGTTAATTCACCAGCTGTTGTTGTACTAGTAGGATTCGTTTGATTATTGCCATCGGTCTTAACAATTTCACCCTTACTGTATGTGTAATCGTAAGTAGCTTCATCCTTCTTTCCATCAACCTCTATTTTATTGATATACTTATTTTTATCGCCAGTTACCGCTTGTGTCAGATCAGCAGTAGTCGCATAGCTGAATACCAATTTATTTGCTCCAACACATGAAATATCATTTTTCAATTCTACTTTGAAGCTAGTAAATTTCAGCTCTGATGAATCACCCATATTAGCAATTTCAGAATACTGATACGTCTTACCATCGCTATCTGTAAATGTCAGTTCAAAATCCGACCCTGTAAAGTCTCCGTATTTAATAATGGTATCATTTTGGCTCTTCCAAGTGTATTTACCACCCCAGTCTTTAATCTGCTTTACAGTCAGATAATTTCCCTTACCATTTCCAGAAACCCAGTTATGTGAGCTTGACATAGAATCAACAATCGTTGTCTTTGGCAGCTTTCCATCCAGAATAACCAGTGATACAGTCCATTTTATCTCTGCGGTTTTTCCATCTGGAGCTTCAACTGCACTATCCACTGTCTTCTTAACTTCGCCGCCCTTTATTGACACATCACCTGTACCACTAACATCGTCACCGCCATCTGGCTTAAATGTTACCGTATTCCTTACAGTCTGATCTTTCCATGTCTGCTCTGCTTCTGTATAATAGATAATTGTATACTGGTTTGTATTCTTTTCATTGCTAACAGGCTCGAAATCAATTGATGTAATCTTACCATCTGCTCCTCTTACGATCTTTGCTCCCTCTGAAGGTGTTATTGTTACATCTGTTCCGCTCTTGATCATACTAAGCATCTCATCAGTCAACTTGCCACCTGCAATGTTCGCATTCTTCGAATTAAGAGTAATCGTCCATTTGATTCGGTTATTCGCTGAATCAAAGTCACCTCTCTTAGCAATTTCATACTTATTCTCAATGGTTATATCCTTTTTATCCTCATCACGGATTATCTCACCAGTCTTTGAATCCTTTGACTCAACATGAGCCTTATTATTTGCTGTCAAAGTGCCTACATCCATGCTTGAAACATCATATGAGTATTTAATCTCATAACGCTTATATTCTACATATGTACTATGATCCTGCCCCTCCTTACCTTTTGGAAGCTGAGGCAGCTTCATCTTAATTGTATTCGATTCATATGTAGAATCTACTGTTATCGTCTCTGATTTAGAAGGGTTTCCCTCTTGCTCCCAGCTATATTTTTTCATAGTCTGTTTGTTAACTGTAATCTGAGGTGTTCCAAGCGTCATTCCCATAACTGTAATGGTATCAGAAAAATCAATATCATCTGGTGTTCCTTTTATTGAAGAAACATATACGGTATATTCCAATTTTCCAGTTTCCTTGTTATAGGAAGCTTCTTTCTTCATAACATCAATGTTATACTTGTCATTCTCATCTTCCGGATATGTTATTTCTTCCCGTGGAATTTCAAGTCTAACCTTATCTTCACCAGAAATTACAATCTTGCCTTCATCTGTTACAGTTGTCTTTTTCAATTCACCTTCAAACCAAAGATGACCTGTAATTGTAGTACCAGCATTATTTACATAACCCTGATCAAAATTAATTCTTGCTGAGTAAGTTCCATCATCATTTTTTACAAAATGGAATGTTCCTGCTTTCGTCTTATTCTCATCTTCCAAAGGGAATGTTTGACCAATCAGTTTATCCGGTACTACGATTCCTTCTGGATACTTCAGTTCATAAGAATAATTTGCATTTTTTATATCATTGCTTGGAATGCTAAAGTTAACCTTCAAATCACTCTTATAATTTCCTGTTGTTTTATCATACACTGTTCCAGTTCCAGCCATTGATGTAACATATTTTTTAAAGTCTGTATATGTAGTAGTTTCTGGAATTACCAACGCATCGTTTGGATCAGCTATATATGGCATTAAACAGCATCCCATCAGACTTTCTTCACCAGCACTGTAGACATGTTCCTCTACTATACCCTGATCATTTGTCTCAACAACAGTGAACTCTGTAACAAATCCATCTTCATCGAAAGTGGCATTTACTACTACACCAGCATAATCTGCACTGCTATCGCCATCTTCGTCAAAGAACGCTACATCACCTGGATTTGGATCAAACTCATCTGCTGTACCATACAAATCGTTTTCCTGCAGACCTTCAATCCACGCATCTAAATCAGTGTTAAATGATACGCCATATACACCAACATAGTTTAAGCAAAATTCAACAAGATCTTTATTCTCGCTTCCTACTAAAGCACTTGCTACCGCTATCATATCCTGCGGCCAAATGCCTGTAAGCTTTGGAAGCTCACTACTCTCCTCTTCTACCTCTGAAGTGTTTTCCTCGGTGGATGCTTCTTCGCTTGTCAGCTCTTCTTCTGATTCTTCCTCAGTAGACTCTTCTTCCAAGCTTTCTGCTTCGGTGCTTGCTTCCTCCGAAACGTCTTCGCTTCCAGCCTCTATGGAAGAACTTTCCTCTGGCTCACTTTCGGACTCTGCCTCTGATTCTTCTTCGCTTACTGCTTCAAGGCTTGTTTCTTCTGCATCGGTGCCTGCCTCACTTGAAGCCTCTTCGATCTGGCTGCTAGCTTCCTCAGTTGAAGTTTCCTCTAAACTTGCTTCTTCTGTACTTACTTCCTCTGTACTTAACTCTTCAGAACTGATTTCTTCTGTGGAGTTTTCCTCAGTTGAAGCATCTTCACTGGTCACTTCTTCACTCTGGCCACTTGTCACTTCCTCGCTAGCCACTGACGACTGCTCTTCTTTCTGACCACTGCCTTTATAGCATTCGTCTGTATGTACATGCTCTACTCTGTCACAGATTAATGTCTCTACGAGAACCTGCTTTTCTGTGAAACATGTTTCGCTGTGCTTATGCTCTTTTAATTCTAACTTTCCACATGCGAGTACGCCGTCTTTGTAGCACTCTGCTGTGTGTGTATGAAGCTCGGCCGGCTCTTCACAGATTAGTACCTGCACATCTTGATAGCAGGCTTCACTGTGTGTGTGACCTGCGCTTTCTGGAGTGGTGCATGTTAAAACATCTGTCCACTCGTAGCATTCGTCACTGTGCGCATGCTCTTCTAGTGTGCAGATTAAATTGCCTTCTGCATCGTAGCAGCCTTCGCCGTGTGTATGCTCCTCTTTGCTGCAGATTAATGAGCCCTGCTGCTTTGTGTAGCATTCAGGCGTATGAGTATGACCTGCTGATTCTTCCTGTGTACATACTAACTGCTTCTGCATCTGATAACACTCTGGTGTATGCTGATGCAGCTTATGCTCTTGAATGGTGCATACTAGATTGCCGTCTTTGTCGTAGCAGGATGCGTCATGTTCATGAATCACAAAGTCTGCATAACCACAGATCAGCTTATGCTCTGCATCGTAGCAGGCATCTGTATGCTTATGTACACCTAGTGAATCTGTCGTACAGGCAAGCTCTTTCTCCTTTTCATAATGCGAGCTGTAACAGTTTGCGTCGTGTTTGTGCTCTGTGATACCGCACTCTGCTTTGTTTTCCATGGTGATGGCCGGCAGAATCAGCATATATGTCGTTACAAACACAACAACAACCGCCAGCGTGGTAACTATTCGATACCACATTTGACGTTTCTTATGATCCTTCATGATTGAACGAATCTGTTTTCTTAACGGGTTTTCCAAAACAGACGCCCCCTTTCTCCTACTTGATCTGGCCAAAGTTTGTAAATGGCCAGACACAAAATACTAATTTTCCAACAATTTGCTCCTGTGCCACACATCCGACAGATGTGCTTCTGCTATCAACTGAAACGCTTCGATGATCACCCATAACAAATACTCTTCCTTCAGGCACTTGATATGGAAGATCTATATCGCATTCGCCAAGCGCCTTCTCAAATACGTATGGCTCATCGAGGGGTGTTCCGTCAACTGAAACATTTCCCTCTTCGTCAATATCTACCCACTGTCCTGCTGTTGCAATTACACGTTTTACTAAGATCTTATTATTGTAGTAAAATGCAATTATGTCCTGCGCTTCAAATTCCGAACCAGAAACGGAAACAACTATGTCTCCATCTGATAAGGTCGGCGTCATGGACGTACCATAGATCTGTAAAACAGGTAACATCAAAGTAGCTACCAGTACTGCTACTGCCGCCACTGTAATGAGTGTATAAACCGTGCTTCGAAGCGTGCTCCTGTAGCTCTTTTTGTAAAGCTCTCTATGAAGCTCTTTTTCAAGAGCCTCTATCGGCGGCACTTCAAGTGGTTGTTTTTTATTTTTTTTCATGAGACACCTCCACCTACACTGGGAGATGTCTCAAGGCACGTCCTTGTGGTTGGATCACTGCCTTCACTAGAATTATTTCTCTCGATCTCTTCTTTTTCTAACTGAGCATACAGCGCGTCTCTTTTTGCCTCGCTTTCATAACGAAGCCGCCTGCAATACTCCTGTGTATCTTCTCTCATCACAGCACATGCATCGAGTGTCTTCTGGCGAAGCGCCTGAAACTCTACATTCTTTTCGTGTTCCATACGCTTGATACTTTCGATGTATTGGGATGCTGCCTGATCTGCAGCTTTGAATATGTCGTTTAATGCGAGAGCTGCTTCTGCAATCGAACCTGTCTGCTGCAACTGAATCGTTCGATCATCAAGCTGTTTTTGAAGCTCATCAACCTTCTTTTTAAGTGACTCGACTTCTTTTGACTGCTCAATAAGCATTTCAAGAAGCTCCGCGCGACTTAAACGTTTGCTGTCTTTGCCCTCTTTGCTGTCATCTCCCTGCATATTCCATACTCCTTCCAAGTTTTCACTGTTTCCAGCTGAACTGATGAACATGCTGTTTTTTTCGCTTAATTAAACATTAGCACATTTTAAACTCTTTGTAAAGTATCATTTTTGTTTTTTTTCATATTTTCTTGCGTTTTTTTTCATTTTTCTCGTGATTATTTATAATCATAGTTCATAGATATGTCACTGTTTACTGCAAATCATATAATAGGAATACGTTTGACTTCTCTCCTCTATTATGCTATAATGTAAGAAATTTTTAAGATTTGTAGTTAATGTGATTTTTTATATAACGGGGGAATTTCAATGGTTGTTATAAGCAAAACGTTTTCGATCCCGCAATTTTATGATTCTCATGCGATTGCACCCTTAAAGGATCTTGTATTTCTTGATATTGAGACGACAGGACTCACACCTGCCACCTCTTCTATTTATCTGATTGGTGCAGTCTATCATCAGCAGATGGAGTGGCATATCAGACAGTGGTTTTCTGATTCGCTTAATTCTGAGCAGGAGATCCTTGAGGACTTTTTTTCTTTTATAAAGAATTATCAGGTTGTTGTTTCTTTTAATGGTGAAACCTTTGATCTTCCATTCTTAAAGAAATGTGCTGCTGCCTATGGCCTTGATACTGATGTGCTTGACAATATTCGCAGCTTTGATCTGTACCGCCACCTGCGTCCTGTAAAGACACTTCTGCAGCTTGAGAACTTAAAGCTTGCAACACTTGAAAGCTATTTAAATATTTCAAGACTAGATCAGGCTACCGGCAAGGAGATGATCGCTGTTTATCATGATTATCTTGAGACTGGTGATAAACGTCTTTATCAGGTGCTTCTTCTTCACAATGAGGATGATTTAAAGGCTCTTCCTCAGATTATGCCGCTTTTGTCTTATCTTGATATTTTTCGCAGTGAGTGGACACTTGCCGGCTATTCTTTAAGCACTACGTCCTCCTCTCTTACTATTGTGGTGGATTGTTCTGTTAAGGTTCCGGTGGCTGTGACACGCGAGCTGCCGCTTTGCCGTTTATCGATTCGTGCAAACCAGATTATTATTGAGATTCGTGCTTTTGTCGGGGAATTAAAGTATTTCTTTGATAATTATAAGGATTATTATTATCTTCCTGATGAGGATCGCGCTGTTCATAAGAAGGTCGGCCAATATGTAGACCCAGAGCATCGTGTTCAGGCAAGTGCTTCTACCTGCTACACAAAGAAAAGCAGTACTTTTCTTCCGCTCTCGCATGAGGATATGTTTGATCTTTATAAGGAGGAGTATTCTTCCAAGCAGCTTTTTACAGAATATATAGCTGATCCTGATTTTATTCTCGCCTACGCACATAATGTACTTGAAGATGCACTGCGATGCGCTGTACCTGTTCCCTCTGAAGAGGCGCAGGAAGCTCCGCCGGAATTGTTTTCATAAACCGCGTGATTTTCTTCGCTTGCTTTAACCAAAAACGACCGGGTAGATTTTTCTACCCGGTCGTTTTACATTCACTTTATTTGATGTGTTTCTTACGGATTATTCCTGATCCTCATCGTTTGCAAGAGCCTTCATGCTCAGGCTAATCTTCTTTGCATCTACGTTCAGGTCTACTACCTTTGCGGTGATTTCCTGACCGATGGACAGAACATCCTGTGGCTTCTCTACGCGCTCTCTGGAGATCTGAGAAACGTGAAGCAGTGCATCAACACCTGACTCTAACTCTACGAATGCACCGAAGTCAGTCATACGTGCTACCTTACCAGTAACAACAGTACCTACTGCAAACTTCTCTTCTGCATCCTTCCACGGATTCTCCTCCGGGAACTTCATGCTCAGTGCGATACGATTTCCATCGATTGCCTTTACAAGAACCTTAACCTTATCACCACTCTTGAATACCTTCTTAGGATTCTCGATACGGCCCCAGCTCATCTCAGAAATGTGAAGCAGACCATCTGCTCCGCCTAAATCTACGAATGCACCGAAATCTGTAACGTTCTTTACAGTACCCTCAACGGTCTGACCAACCTCAAGCTTTGCGAAGAGCTCTTCCTGCATCTTCTTCTTCTTCTCGATGATCAGCTCCTTGCAGTTACCGATAATTCTGTGCTTCTTCGGGTTGAACTCAGTAACGATAAACTCAACTTCCTGTCCCTTGTACTTCTCAAGATTCTTCTCGTATACATCGGATACAAGGCTTGCCGGGATAAATACTCTGGTCTGATCAACTACTACGCTTAATCCACCAGTGGAGATCTCAGTAACAACTGCCTTTAATACAGTCTTGTTCTCGAATGCGTCCTCAAGAACCTTGCTTCCTCTCTCTGCCTGCAGCTTGCGTACAGAAAGCTGAACCTGGCCCTCGCCGTCGTTCATCTTAACAACCTTAGCCTCGATCTCATCGCCAACCTTTACAAGGTCGCACAGATTTGCATTCGGGATGTTGGTAAATTCGTTGCGGCTAATGACAGCATCTGCTTTATATCCTATATTTAGGACAATCTCGTCTTCCTTTACTGCAATAACCTGACCGGATACAACTGCGCCCTGGCTAATTGCAACTTCTTTCTGCTCACTTAATAATTGTCCGAATTCGTCTGACATGGTGTAGAACCTCCTCAATGATTATATTCGGGGTTGAAGCCCCTCCTGTAACACCCACCCTGTCTGCTGTCAAAAACCAATTGGTGTCTAGGTCCTCAGCGGTTTGTATGTAATGGGTATTATTACATTCTTTTTTGCATATTTCAAACAGCTTCTGCGTGTTGGAGCTATGACTCCCACCTATGACCAGCATGCCATCTACTGAGGCTGCAAGACGAGCTGCTTCCTCCTGCCGGTTTCTGGTTGCATTGCAGATAGTGTTAACGCAATTTATATTGTACTCTTTTTTTTCTAATTGGTCAACTATATTTTGAAATTTAATGTAGTGAAATGTCGTTTGTGCTGCCACAAAAACGGGTTTTTTAGGGTCTAATACCAGCTTTTGTGCTTCTTCCGCATCTTTTACAACTGATGCGCCGTCTGTGCTCCATCCTACAATGCCTACAACCTCTGGATGCACAGGATTTCCGGCTATGACGATCTGGTAGCCTTCTTTTGACTTTTCTTCTACAAGACGGTGAATCTTTTTTACAAACGGACATGTCATGTCAATGACACGCATGCCAAGCTCACGCATCTTTGTTTCGGTGTCACGGCCAACACCATGGGAGCGGATTATGACAATGCCCTTTTTAAGTGCTGCAAGCGACTCTAATGTGTCAACTACCTGAACACCTTTATTCTTTAAATCGTTGACCACTTCATCGTTGTGGATGATTGGGCCAAAGGTATAGATTGGTGTATCCTTTTCTTCCTCAAGACAACGATAAACTTCGTTTACTGCGCGGCGCACGCCAAAGCAAAAGCCCGCGCTTTTTGCAAGAATTACTTCCATCAGCGTGCCGCCTTTGCAAGCTCTACTACCTTTGCTGCTGCTTCTTCAATTGTCATGTTTGACGTATCAAGGTATACAGCATCCTCAGCCTGCTTTAACGGTGCGATATCTCTGTGCGTGTCACGGTAGTCGCGCTCTTTAATATCGGCAAGCACAACGTCATATGGCGTATTATCGCCCTTTGACTGCAGCTCTAAGTAGCGTCTTCTTGCCCTTTCCTCGGCACTTGCTGTCAGAAAGATCTTTACATCTGCATTAGGAAGAATACATGTACCGATGTCTCTTCCATCCATGATGATATCATTTTCCTGTGCAATCTGTCTTTGAAGTGATAAGAGATGCTCTCTTACAGCCGGTACTGCGCCAACTACAGATGCCATATGACCAATATGCTCTTTTCTGATCTCTTCACTTACATCCTCACCATTTAAATATACATGGCGCTCACCGTCGATATAACGAATGGAAACTTCTGTCTCTTTCGCAGTCTCTCCAATAGCGTTTGTATCTTCTTCTGGCACATGCTTACGATATACATACAGACCGATTGCGCGGTACATGGCGCCTGTATCTACATATATATAGGAAAGCTCGCTTGCTGCAAGCTTTGCGATGGTGCTTTTTCCGGCTCCTGCCGGACCATCAATTGCGATGTTAAAACCCATTTGTTTGTCTCCTTTTCTTTTTACGATTCTTCTGCGAGGCGTTTCGGTGAAGTGTTTGTCACGCTATTCACGTATTTATACAATACTATCCCCTACCAGGCTTCCCGTGGACCATGCAAGCTGCAGGTTGTAGCCCCCTGTGAGGGCATCAATGTCTAGTAGTTCGCCTGCAAAATACAGTCCCTGTACAAGCTTTGACTCCATGGTCTTTGGCTGTACTTCCTGCACTTTGACGCCACCCTGCGTGATAATGGCTTCATTATAACTCCTGACACTAAGAATGGTCAATGGGAGATTTTTGGTTAGAGAAACAAGATGGGCACGTTCTTCTTTTGTGATGGCATTTACTTCCTTGTCTGGATTTATGCCTGACAAAATGACGATCTGCTCTGCTAGTCTTGCCGGGAATAAGCCATTTAATGCATTTTTAAACTGCTTATTTTTTTCCTGTGAGAAGTCTCGCAAAAGTCTTGCATCAAGCTGCTCGTCTGTAAGCGCCGGCTTTAAGTCTATGAAAGCTGAAAGCGGATTTTTATCAAGCTTTTTGACGATTTTACTGCTTGCACTTAATACAAGTGGTCCGCTGATACCAAAATGAGTGAACAACATCTCTCCAAAATCCTCATACAGCTTCTTTTTGCCGTCTTTTACAGTGAAGGTGACGTTTTTGAGTGACAGTCCCTGCAGTGTGCGGCACCAGTCTTCTTTTGTGTTAACTGGCACTAATGCCGGAAAGCATGGTGTCACTGTATGACCAAGCTCTCTTGCCATGCGGTGTCCGTCTCCCGTGGAGCCTGTTGACGCATAGGAAAGACCGCCTGTTGCAAGCACTATGGCATCGGCACTTATTTTTTTTCCATCGGAAAGTGACACGCCTGCTGCACGTCCTTCTTTGGTGATGATATGCGTTACTTCCTTATTTAATATAATTTCTACGCCAGCCTTTTTTAAAAGGCGTGAAAAGCAGCTTATGATATCAGAAGACTTATCTGACTCTGGGAATACGCGCTGACCTCTTTCTATCTTAAGCGGACATCCGCCGTTTTCAATAAGTTCCATGACATCTGTGTTGCTGCAGTCAGAAAATGCACTGTAAAGAAAACGTGGATTTGTCACGATCTGACTCATGATTGTCTCCATATCGGAGGCATTTGTCACGTTGCATCGACCCTTTCCTGTGATAAAAAGCTTTTTGCCAAGCTTTTCATTTTTCTCAAGCAGTGTCACGTCATGACCATTCTCGGCTGCCTTTAATGCAGCCATCATTCCAGCGGCACCGCCGCCTATTACTATTACTTTGCTCATAAAAAATTTTCACACAATCCTTTTTTCAAAAAAGGGACCCTTGTTTTCCAAGAGTCCCTTGTTATTATTTACTTTATTGATACCAGATTGCTGCGTGCTTCGCACTCTCGCAATCTTCCAAAACATTCGGATTCGCTGATTTTCTTCGAAAATCGCTGCATCCTCATGTTTTTACGAGTCTCAAGGTCACAAGCTTCTTCATGCAAGCATGATCAGCTTGTGACTTTTCGACTCTAGTATCATACCGGGTATGCCTTATTCTTTGTATCTGCAGCAGCTGGATCTACCTTTGTCTGCTGTGCTTCACGATACTTGAAGAACTCAGTAGCAACCTGCGGGAACAGTGCATAGGTCAGTACATCCTCGTCCTGCTGGATATACTGAGCTGCCTCCTTGCGGAAGTTGTCTAACTGTGGCTTGATCAGATCTGCCGGACGGCAGGTGATCGGCTTCTCGTCTCCGATTGCCTTCTTCTGAACTTCCTTGTTAAATGGCTTAACAGTCTGTCCAAACTCACCTCTTAAGATCTTCTTGGACTCCTTGGTCATCATCTTGTATCTCTCGCCCTGAAGAACGTTAAGAACTGCCTGAGTACCAACGATCTGAGAAGACGGAGTAACAAGCGGCGGCTCTCCGAAGTCCTTACGTACTCTCGGAACTTCCTCAAGTACCTGATAGTACTTGTCCTCAGCGCCTGCTTCCTTTAACTGGCTTACCAGGTTGGAAAGCATACCGCCCGGTACCTGATACATCAAAGTCTTGATGTTAACGCCCATAACCTTCGGGTTGATGCGGCCAGACTTAAGAGCTTCCTCCTGAATCGGACGGAAGTAGTCAGCGATCTCTCCCAGAAGCTTCATATCAAGACCTGTATCGTATGGAGTTCCCTTGAAGGTCTCTACCATAACCTCAGTAGCCGGCTGGCTGGTACCCATAGCTAATGGGCTCATTGCTGTATCAATAACATCTGCGCCAGCCTCAACTGCCTTCATATATGTCATGGATGCAACACCAGAGGTGTAGTGGGTATGAATCTGAATCGGAAGCTTTGTTGCGCTCTTAAGAGCTGTAACAAGCTCAGTTGCCTTATACGGAACAAGAAGACCTGCCATATCCTTGATACAGATAGAATCTGCACCCATGGACTCGATCTCTTTTGCAATCTTCTTCCAGTAATCAAGTGTGTAAGCATCACCAAGGGTGTAGCACAGTGCGATCTGTGCCTCAGCATTTGGGTTCTCCTTCTTGATTGCCTTTGTTGCGTTTACTGCTGTCTTTAAGTTACGCAGATCGTTGAAGCAGTCGAATATACGGATGATATCCATACCATTTGCAACTGACTTCTGTACGAAGTACTCTACTACGTCATCTGCATAGTGATTGTAGCCTAAGATGTTCTGTCCACGGAACAGCATCTGCAGCTTTGTATGCTTGAAACCTGCTCTTAATTTACGCAGTCTCTCCCACGGATCTTCCTTCAGGAAACGAAGGCTGGCATCAAATGTAGCGCCACCCCAGCACTCTACGGAGTGGTATCCTACCTGATCCATTTTCTCAACGATTGGAAGCATCTGCTCTGTGGTCATTCTAGTTGCCATCAGAGACTGATGCGCATCTCTTAAGACCGTCTCTGTAATTCCTACTGGCCTTTTTACTTGCTCTGCCATTATATTACCTCCAAATTTTATCAGTATACTTTAAATGATGCCTACGAATTGCTCCGTTGCTTCGCATCTTTCGCAATTCTAAAAACATTCGGATTCGCTGATTTTCTTTGAAAATCGCTGCATCCTCATGTTTTTGCGGGTCCCAAGCTCAAAAACCTCATCGTGCAAGCACGATCGGCTTTTGAGTTCGATACCCTGGCATCATACTCCAAATATTGCCATAAACGTACCTGCCGCAACGGCCGTACCGATAACACCGGCTACGTTTGGTCCCATTGCATGCATCAAAAGGAAGTTGCTCGGATCTGCCTCTGAACCAACCTTCTGTGATACACGCGCTGCCATCGGAACGGCAGATACACCTGCTGAACCGATAAGCGGATTGATCTTGCCCTTTGTAACCTTGCACAAAAGCTTTCCAAGAAGGACACCGCCTGCAGTACCAAATGCGAAAGCGATCATACCAAGTGCAACGATCTTTAAGGTATCCATCTTTAAGAATGCCTCTGCACTGGTAGATGCACCTACAGAAGTACCAAGAAGGATAACTACGATATACATAAGTGCGTTGGAAGCTGTCTCAGTAAGCTGCTTAACAACACCACTCTCGCGGAACAAATTACCAAGCATAAGCATACCGATAAGCGGTGCAGTACTTGGAAGAATCAAAACAACAACGATTGTTACGATGATCGGGAACAGGATTCTCTCCAGCTTTGATACTGGACGAAGCTGCTCCATCTTGATCTTTCTCTCTTTCTCTGTAGTCAGTGCCTTCATGATCGGCGGCTGAATGATCGGAACAAGAGACATGTAAGAATATGCAGCAACGGCGATTGGTCCCATGTACTGGGTCTGTCCTAACTTACCACAAAGGAAGATAGAGGTCGGGCCGTCAGCACCGCCAATGATAGAGATTGCTGCAGCTGCCTTATCAGAGAATCCCATAAGGATTGCCATAAAGTAAGCCAGGTAGATACCAAGCTGTGCAGCAGCACCCATCAAAAAGCTGATTGGGTTTGCGATCAGCGGACCGAAGTCAGTCATCGCACCAACACCCATGAAGATCAGAGACGGCAGAATACTCCACTCGTCCAGAATATAGAAATAATGCAGTAATCCTCCAACACCGTTTGAAGTGTCTTCCGGGTTTGCCATGATTTCCGGATACATGTTAACAAGCAGCATACCGAATGCAATCGGCACAAGCAGTAACGGCTCGTATCCCTTCTTGATTGCCAGGTATAAGAATACCAGTGCAACAAGGATCATTAACAGGTTGCCCCATGACAGATTGAAGAACGCGGTCTGGTGGATTAGATTGCCTAATGTTTCAGTTACATAACTCATTGTCTAATACCTCCCGTATATTTCCTGCATATGCAGGATTCACCTACTTACGTAGGAGCTTCATTAGTTCATTGTAGCAAGTACTGCGCCAGACTCAACGGACTGTCCTGCTGTTACATTGATAGAAGCTACGGTTCCATCCTGAGGTGCTACGATATCATTCTCCATCTTCATAGCCTCAAGAACAACGATTACCTGACCCTTCTTTACAGCGTCACCAGCGTTTGCCTTAACACCAAGAATCTTACCTGGCATTGGAGCGCTGATCTTTACAGCACCCTGTGCGCCAGCCGGTGCTGCTGCCTTTGGAGCAGCCTTCGGTGCTACCTTAGGAGCTGCCTTTGGTGCTGCAGCTGCTGCGGATCCGGTTCCTTCTTCAACAGTTACTTCATATACATTGCCATTTACAGTAATGGTATAATTTTTCATCTTAATCTCCTTCTGCCGCTTTGCGGCTGCTTTTATGCTCTTTTCCAGTTGTTTGTCTTGCCAACTCTCTTAATAGAACGAACTACCAGACCATTCGGATCGGTACCTTCGCTTGCTGCGATTGCTGCTGCAATAACAGCTACAAGCTCAAGATCGTCCTCTTCTTCTACTGTTTCTTCTACTACTGGTGCTGGTGCAGGTGCCGGAGCAGGCTCTGAAGCCTTCTTCTTTGCAGCTGCTCTTTCCTCTGCCTCATGGATAAACTTGAAGCAGTAGATGATCAAGCTGATGAAGATCAGCATAATGAATACGACTGCCAGACCCATAACGGTATTTAAGGCTGCCTTTGACATCTTCTCACCCAGTGTATAAACACCGTTGAATGCAACAGAACTTAAATTTCCCTTCTTATCAAAGGTAACAGTGACAACTGCATCACGCTTGTCAAAGGTTCCGTCTACACTGACAACATAAAGCTTGTTCTGGTTTTCGTAGCTGACATCAGCAGAATCCTCTTTGATCTCGCTAACTGCGCCGAGTTCTTCCTTTGCATCTTCCCACGCTGAAAAACCAGCCTCAAATGCAGCGGCCTCATCCTCGTCATTTGCCTCAGCCTTTAACTCGTCAAGTGTTTTCTGCTCATTTACAAGTGTATCAATGAGTGCAACTGCCTCTGTCTTGTAGACAGCCATGTCCTCACTTGCTGTATCAGAAGCACTGGATGAGGAGCAGGCAGTCAGCCCAAACGCACACAGCAGCACACTTAATAATACTGCTAACTTTCTTTTCATATCTACCTCTCATTCCACCCCGTACACACATAGGGGATCATTAATCCGCGATGTGTTCACACGGTACTGTGTTTCTGGATTAAACGGTACCGTGCTTCTTTGCCGGACGGTCCTCTCTCTTTGTGAACAGCATCTCAAATGCTGCTGCAGCGATCTGTCTTGTAGTTTCCGGAGCGATAATGCTGTCTACATAGCCTCTCTTAGCTGCAGACTCTGCACTTGCCTGAAGCTTAGCGTAAGCTGCTGCCTTCTCGCTTATAAAAGCATTCTTATCATCTGCCTTTGCAATCTCATCTGCATACATGATCTTTGCTGCACTTACTGGATCCATCATGCCGATGGTAGCCTGCGGCCATGCATATGTCATATCTGCACTGTTGTTCATTGCTAAGGATGCTGTTCCGTTTGCTGCGCCTACGATTACATTTACCTTTGGAGCAGTCATATCATGGAATGCATAAATCAGCTTTGCAGCTGCCTTTGCGATTCTCTTCTCCTGGCACTTTGTTGCCTTGTATCCGGTAACATTTGTCAGTGTTAAAACTGGGATGGAGAATGCGTCACAGAAGTTTACGAACTCTGCTGCCTTCTCGGCACCCTCTGCGCTTAAGGTACCGTCGAAGGTCTCAGCCTCCTTGCCCTCTTCGTCATATAAAGCAGTACGGTTTGCAATTGCGCCGATGGTGTTTCCGTTTAAGCGGATAAAGCCAGTTACCATATCCTTTGCGTAATCCTTCTTTACCTCGAAGAAGAAGTTATCATCAGAGATCATTGGCAGGCTAAGTGCCGGATCTGCTGCTGATGCTTCAAGATCTGTACATGCACGATTTAAGTCATCTGTGCACTCGCTGTAGGACATGTCATCCTCGTTGTTTGCCGGCAGGATGCTTACTAAGGTGCGGATGCTCTCTAACAGCTCATCTTCCTGTGCAACTACATCTACCATACCAGCCTCGCTGCTCTGGAATGCTGCGTTTGCTGTATTCTCAGTCTTGTTGCCCTCTAATGCGTTTGGAGAATTAACGAACAGCTTTGCGTTCTTTGCCTCCATAAATGTGAAATCAGTCAGAGCCGGAACTACTGCCATACCGCCGCCGCATGTTCCGAAAACTGCTGTGATCTGTGGAACTACGCCAGATGCAAGTGCCTGGCACTCATACAGCTTACCAAATGCCTCTAATGCATCGGTAGCCTCCTCTAATCTCATTCCTGCACAGTCTACCAGACCGATTACCGGTGCACCTACCTTCATTGCAAGGCTGTAAAGCTTTACAATCTTCTTTGCGTGCATTTCTCCGATGGAACCGCCCAGAACAGTTGCGTCCTGGCTGTAAACATAGACAAGGGCACCATCAATAGTACCATATCCTGTTAATACTCCATCTGCAGGTGTTTCTTTGTTCTGCAAATTGAAATCGGTATTTCTGGCAGTAACTGATCCGCCGATCTCAACAAAACTGTTGTCATCAAGCAAAGCACTTATACGGCTGCTTGCTGAATTCTGTGATGTTGTACTCATATTCGTCCTCCGTTTAATTTTTTATTCTAATGGTTAAAACCATCTTCTGCCATTTAACATTGTATCGTTTTTGAGCAAATAATTCAACAAGAATTTGCAATTTTTTGTACTTTTAATAAGACAAACTTCATTTCCTATGGTATAATGAATAAGAATGATAAGGGATACTCTATGTTTCCCCAAAAAGAAAGGAAGTATTTGTTATGGAACGTAAAAATGCATGGAAATCCTGCGATGAAGCAAAGCTCGCACAGGTAAATGCACTCTGCGCTGATTATATCAAATTCATCTCCGACTGCAAGACAGAGCGTGAGTGCGTAGAGGAAAGTATTCGTCTGGCTGAGGCTGCTGGATACAAGAACTTAAATGACTGTATCGAGGCTGGTACACCATTAAAGGCTGGCGATAAGGTTTACGCTAACAACATGGGCAAGACAATTGCTTTATTTGTAGTTGGTACTGAGCCGATGGAAAAGGGTATGCATATCCTTGGTGCGCACATTGACTCTCCTCGTATTGATGTTAAGCAAAATCCGCTTTATCAGGATGAGGATTTTGCTCTTCTTGATACACACTACTATGGCGGAATCAAGAAGTATCAGTGGGTTGCTCTTCCGCTTGCTCTTCACGGCGTTGTTGCAAAGAAGGACGGCACTGTTGTCAATGTTGTAATCGGTGAGGATCCGTCTGATCCGGTACTTGGTATCTCTGATCTTTTGATTCACTTATCTGGTGATCAGATGGCAAAGACTCTCTCTAAGGCAATCGAGGGCGAGAAGTTAAATCTGACTGTTGGAAGCCGTCCTGTTATGAATGCTGCTGATGACTGCAAGGAGCCTGTTAAGGAGCTGATCCTTTCTATGTTAAAGGAAAAGTATGACATTGAGGAAGAAGATTTCCTGTCTGCTGAGCTTGAGATCGTTCCGGCTGGTCCTGCAAGAGATTACGGACTTGACCGCAGCATGATCATGGGCTATGGCCATGATGACCGTGTATGCTCCTACACTTCTCTTGCTGCTATGCTTAAGGTAGAGAATCCTGTACATACAAGCTGCTGTCTGCTTGTTGATAAGGAAGAGGTTGGAAGCAACGGTGCTACTGGTATGCATTCCCGTTTCTTCGAGAATATCGTTGCTGAGCTTATTGCACTGACTAGCGCATCATACAGCGATCTTATTCTTCGCCGCTGTCTGAAAAACTCCAAGATGCTCTCATCTGACGTAAGTGCTGCATTTGATCCAAATTACCCAGAGGTAAATGAGAGAAAGAACAGTGCTTTCTGTGGAAGAGGCTTCACATTCAATAAGTATACCGGTGCTCGCGGAAAGAGCGGCTGCAATGATGCTAATGCAGAGTATATCGCTTACCTTAGAAAGGTAATGGACGATGCAGGCGTATTCTTCCAGACTAGCGAGCTTGGAAAGGTTGACCAGGGAGGTGGCGGAACTATCGCTTATATCCTTGCAAACCTGAACATGGAAGTTATCGACTGTGGCGTTCCGGTTCTTAACATGCACGCACCGTGGGAAGTTGTAAGTAAGATCGACGTTTACGAGACATGTCGCGGATACGAGGCATTCCTTCGCGCAGAGAAGTAAATAAAATTACTCAAATTTTAAACACACAAAAAATCCCCCGGTAGAGGATTTCTCCTCTATCAGGGGATTTTTTTATGGTTACCACGTAGTCGGCAGTCCACCTCCAAATTCATAGCCTGCGGCGCGCACTGCATCTATCCATTCTCCAAGGATCTGTGTGTTTGTCGCTGACTTTGCATGAAGCAGATAGATTGCACCAGGATGAATGCTGTCCATGCAAAGCTGCAATGCCTCTGCCGGATCTTTCTGAGCATCGGAGTTGTAATCTAAATAGTGGAAGCTCCAGAATACGCTCTGGTAGCCAAGGCTTTCTACAAGACCTAATGACTGCTCACTTGTAGAACCCTCTGGGAATCTAAACAGCTTCATCTCGTAACCAAAGTTGTCTTTAACCAGGTTGTGAAGAACCATGATCTCGTTTGTCTGCTCCTCAAGTGAAAGCGATGGCATATTCTTGTGGTTGCAGGTGTGATTTCCTACAGTGTGACCTTCATCAATCATCTGTTTAATGTACTCTGGATTGCTGTCATAAAATTCTTTTGTGACAAAGAAGGTTGCTTTTACGTTCTTCTCGCGAAGTGTCTGAAGAATCTGAGGTGTAAAGCCTGCCTCATATCCCTCGTCCATAGTAAGATAAATTACTTTCTTTGATGTATCTTCAATAAACTTTGCATTATACTTTCCATACAGCTTCTTTAAGTAATAGCATCCATTCGGAACATTTAACGCATCGCGATCCCTATAGTCTGCAATTCCGCTGAACTCATTTGTACTGAGTGTACTTAAATCACCACTCCAAAGCTCTGTAGCTGCGCTTGGTGCCTGTACCTGCTGATTTACAGTTTCTGGTGCCTTATCTGAAAGATATTCACTTGCAATGTAACATGTTGTACCGTTATATTCTACCTTACTCCACTCTGCAGTGTAGCCTATTCTGTGAATGGATGCACCTGCCTCAAGAGATCCTGCCTTTGCTGCGTCTGTTGAAGCTGCCTCGCGAATATTAACCTTTTGTGTCGCATAAACTTCTTCATCTCGCGGCTCGTAGCTATCTTCTGCCTGTACAGCCTGTGACGATGCAGCTGCCAGACTTGACGCGCTTGCTGACGAAGATGACGATACATTCACTTCTCCTGGCGCTACCGGAACTGGAATTGCTTCTTCCTCTGTCGTTACAGGTATAGTCTGCTCAATTGTTTGTTCTTGTGTCTGCTCTTGTGTTTGTGTCTGGCTTGGCAGCTGCGGAAGACTTGCTGTATCATTATTTTTTTTGCCGCAGCCTGACGAAGCCATCATTACTGCTGCAAGTACAATTACACTGCTTCTCAATTTCCAATTTCTCATCATTGTTCCTTTCACCATTCCTTTTCAAAAAAACCTTGTGTGTTAATTCCAAGCTCTTCTGTCAATGCCTCAAGCATATTTTTTTGTTCTGGCAATGTGCACCATGCAAGCCCACATCCAGCCTCTAGTCCGCCCGGAAGCGGTATCATGCGACCTGGAAGCTTATACTTTGTGGCTGCCTGCTGCATATGCATGGCATCTGTCGTTGTCGGAAATACAACCATCAACTTTTTTTCTCTGTCTAATCTACTCATCTTATACCGCCTGATTTTTCTACAAATTACAGCAGCAAAGAAAGTACACGCATAATATACCAGACAAATGCGCGTCTGTCTACTGCCTGTTCCGGATAAATTGGATATGTACCTAAACATACCTCACTAAGCCAAAAGGAGACTTCACCGCAAACTTCATCTTCTAATACGGGCGATGCAAGCTCTTTTCTGGCTCTGATTTGAATTTCAATTTTCTCTCCATCTTTTGCAAGCACCTGATATTTATCTGGTGCATCGGGACAGATTAACTTTACCTGTGACTTTGTCTGCTTAGTCCAGTCATATACACCATCAATAACTGATGCGCTCATTTTGGGTACTGTCGGTGTCTCAAGCTTTTTGGTTTCATAAGCTGACAGCCCATAGTTCATAAGCTTTTTTGTATCAGCCCATTTATAGCTTTTATTTCCCGGCCAACCGCATGCAAGAAGTGATACTATATAAAGACGCCCATCTCTTTCTAGGGCACCGACATAACAATACCCTGCTTTTCCTGTAAATCCTGTCTTCCCTGTCAGTGCACCGTCCATCATCTGCAAAAATGCGTTATGATTATACACTGAAAATGAATAAGCACCTGTCGTATCGGTAAATTCATACTGCGCTGTACGCGTGATCTTTAAAAATTCTTTGCTTTTTGGCGATGTACGAATGCAATAACGAAGAAGAAGCGCAAGCTCTCTTGCCGTTGTATAATGTGCCTCATTATCTAACCCGTTTGGTGTTACAAAATGTGTCTGGCTAAGCCCGATCTCTTTTGCCTTTTTATTCATCCATGTAGCAAAGCCCTCTACACTTCCTGCAGCTGCCTCTGCTAAGATAACAGCCGTATCGTTATGGCTTTCTAACATCAATGAATATAAGAGATCCTCGCAGCGAAATGACCAGCCTTTTTGCACGCCAAGATGCACCTGCGGCTGTGAGGCAGCATAGGCAGATGCTGTGCATATTTCTTCTGGCTCCATCATCTCAAGCACAAGAATACATGTCATAATCTTTGTCGTGCTTGCCATAGGCAGGATCACATCTTCCTCCTTACCGTAAAGCAGTCTGCCAGTATCTCCATCAATTAATGCAGCTGATCTGGCATAGAGTGATTCCTGCGCTGGCATTTTTGCTTCATCCGCAGACAACACGATCTGTGCAAACAGCAGGATTGCCACAGCAAATGCTGCCAGTCCTGCCATCATGCTTCGTCTTATTTTCTTTGCTTTATTACTTGTGTTTATAGGATTCACCCACCGCTTTGCATTTTCTAACATACTTTATGCGCGGTGCTAAAATTTTATGAACAAACAAAATCAAAAGCTTTTTATCTCATAGTAAAGTGTTGCCACATATTGGCAGCCCTTCCATATCGGCTCATTTGACGTATCTTCTCTTGACAGACGCCAATCAAGCCAAAGTTCTTCTGCCGCAAGCGCCATATGACACATAGCAATACCCATGTCAAGAAGCGTCAGCTCTTTCATTCGCTTTGTCTGCATAAGACTTTCTTTTTTCATAAAGATATGAATTTTTCCATCCTGCGGCATAAAACGCCAAGGCTGGAGATTGAATGCAGATGGCGCAATCCTTGCTGCCTCGATAATCTTTCGGACATTTTGCTGCGCTACCGGCGGCTGATTCACAAGCTCTGTTAACTTCTTGCGGCTAGCCGGCTTTTTTACTGCCGTGGCCGCCGCCTTTCCAAATGCCACAACAATCATCGGCTGATACTGGTCAAGATCTGGTTTTGACTTTGCATCTCCAAGATAACATGTAGCAAAGCCCTTTGATACCAGATATAAAACCAGCTGCTCCATCACATATCCGGCATTGACTGCCGCAAATGGATGATCCTTTGCTGAAAGCACCAGATAATATGGTGCCTGCACCAAAAACATGCCTTTAAAAACATGCTTTTGTGTATTGTATGCCTCCACAACGGCGATCCTGTACGCTGCCTGCGGATGCAGCGGTGCAAGTGTCTGAATAAAGCAATTAATCTGCTTCATAATATGCGGATCAATTGCCGTCATCTGAAAACGCCTGACGGAATGGCGTCTGCCTATTGATTCGTATTGTGTCATGTTTCACCAGCCTTTCAGACAAGTGCTTCCAACTCTGCTACTAACTCTCCAAATAATGCCAGTGCATCGGCTACCGGCTTTTCTGTTGTCATATCTACACCAGCCATCTTTAAAAGATCAATCGGATCTTTGCTCTCACCGCCCTTTAAGAAGCTCATGTAGGCATCTACTGCCGGCTTTCCTTCCTTTAAGATCTTTGCAGACAACGCAACTGCTGCGGAATATCCTGTTGCATACTGATATACGTAGAATGGTGTGTAGAAATGAGGAATACGCATCCACTCGTATGCAATCTCCTCATCCTTTTCCATATCTGGTCCAAAATACTTCTGATTTAATTCCAGATACATCTGACTTAATGCTTCTGCTGTCAGAGGCTTTCCCTGTGCACAGTAATCATGTGCAGTCTTCTCAAACTCAGCAAACATCGTCTGACGGAACAATGTTCCCTTAAAGCTGTCCAGATAATGATTTAACAGATATTTTCTCTGCTCCTTATCTGTTGTCTTTTCCAAAAGATCATGCATCAATAAGCACTCATTGCATGTAGAAGCGACCTCTGCTACAAAGATCTTGTAATCAGAGTATGCGTAATCCTGTGCAGTTATTGAATAGTAGGAATGAATGGAATGACCCATCTCATGAATCAGTGTAAATACGCTGTCAAGATTTTTTGTGTAGTTTAGCAGTATGAATGGCTGTGAGTCGTAGCAGCCCCAAGAGTATGCGCCGCCTTTCTTTCCCTTGTTTGGATAAATATCAATCCAGCGGTTTTCAAGACCCTCACGCGCATGAGAAAGATAATCCTCTCCCATCGGCTTTAATGCCTCAAGCACCATCTGCTTTGCCTGCTCAAACTCGTATGTCTGATTCTGTGCGGCAACGATTGGTGTGTAAACATCATACATGTGAAGCTTGTCTACGCCAAGCACTTTCTTTCTAACAGCAACGTAGCGGTACATCATAGGAAGTGCCTCGTGAACAGCACTTAATAAGTTGTCATAAACGCTCTCTGGCACATTTGAATCTGCCAAATACATAGCACGTGCTGATGAATATTTTCTTGACTGTGCATAAAATTTTGCCTGCTTTAAGTTGCCGCGGTATATTGCTGCAAATGTATTCTTTAAGCTTGCAATCTGACCGTAAAGTGTCTTAAATGCACCTTCTCTTACTGCACGGTCTGGTGACTCCATGTAGGAAATATATGTGCTGTTTGTCAGCGGCAGATGTGTGCCGTCCTCAAGCACGATATCAGGATACTTCATATCAGCATTCATTAACACGCTGAAAATATCATCTGGTGCCTCTGCCATGTCTCCTGCTGCAGCTAAAAGCTCTTCTTTTTCTGCATCTAATGTGTGCTCCTGTCCGCGAAGCATCTCTTCAATCTTTCTTCCATAATAAGCAGTGCGCTCATTTTCTTTTTCTGCAGCTTCTAACTGCTCCTTGCTGTAAGAAAGAATCTCCGGCTCTACAAAGGCACTAGCTGCGCCAATCTTTACGCCAAGGCTGCCGATCTTTGCTGACATTGTCTGGTAAGTGCTGTCTGTCGTGTCCTGATCAAAGCGCATTCTTGCGTAAACACTCAATTTGCTTAAACGGCGATGCAGTCCATAGTAAGCATCGAGAACTGCCGGGATCTTACTAACGTCTGCTTCAATTGCCCCCTTTAACTTTGCAAATTCTGCTGCGTCCTTTTCAAGAGCGGCGTAATCCTCTTCCCACAATTCATTGTTTGCATAAATGCTTTCAAGGTTCCATGTATCTTTTACATCAATATCTTTTCTATCTTTTACTTCCATATATGCTTCCCTTCAAAAAATTTTAGAGCTTTTCGCCCTTACATTATTCTATCATACCGCAGAAAGCGGTTACTTGCAACTTACAAAATTTTTACAAAGTGCGTGCGAAGCTCTGACAAACTAGGAAAAACTCCTTCGCACAGCGCGCGCGTTGCCTCATCTGGCTCATCTAAGTCAGGAATCATGAAAACACGGCATCCTGCTGCGGCCGCAGCACGTACACCATTTGGCGAATCCTCAATTGCAATACAATCTGACGGTATACGGCCTGCTTTTTCACATGCAAGCTGATAAATATCTGGTGACGGCTTTCCGTTTTTTACCATAACAGCACTTATTATTTCGTCAAAATAAGATGACAATCCTGCCATTTCAAGGTAACGGTTTGTGCGCTCAAGATCAGTTGCCGTTGCGATCATGCAGCGTATCTGACGGCTTTTTAGCCATAAAAGAATTTCTTTTGCACCGGGCTTTACAGTAATGCCATCTCGTTTAAGCATTTCTTCCATGATCTTTTTTCTATATGCACGCATTTCATCATACGGAAAGCCTTTTCCATATTTTTCTTCAAAAAAGCGATACACATGCGGCCGGCCAAGACTTCTAAGGTCAAGTGCCTCTTCTTTTGTAATGGTATAACCAAATTTTGCAATTGCTTCACACCAACACACATTGTAATATTTTTCTGTGTCAATCAGTGTTCCATCCATGTCAAAAAAGACAGTATCCATAGTTTTCTCCTTTGCAGCACGGGACGTTTTGCTGCCCCACACTATAATCATACCGAATTTTATTTTTAATTGCAAGGTATTTTCCTGCACCGAAGGTCTTTCGTAACATAGCACCGTGAACTATAAAATAAACGCGCGTATAAAGCCTCTTCTTTCTGTGCATCCTTTTAATGCATAATTTATGGCGGCAGCGACTGCTGCGGAAAGGAAGGATACAGATGGCAGGCTACAAAGTGGAAATCTGCGGAGTCAACACGGCAACGTTGCCTCTGCTTGACAGCAGTGAGAAGGAAACTTTGTTCCACCGAATCAAAAATGGAGATCAACAGGCACGTGAGCTTTACATTACTGGAAATTTACGTCTCGTTTTAAGTGTGATTGGCCGCTTTTCTTCAAGCGGTGAAAATATTGATGATTTGTTTCAGATCGGCTGCATTGGCTTAATGAAGGCAATTGACAATTTTGATCTTAGTCATCAGGTTAAATTTTCAACCTACGCAGTTCCGATGATCATCGGTGAGGTAAGACGCTTTTTGCGGGACAATAACAGTATACGTGTCTCTCGTTCCCTTCGCGATATCGCTTATAAAACTGTTTCCGCAAGGGAAGCTCTGACAAGGGAGCTTGACCGTGAGCCAACTCTTGATGAGATTGCTGAGCGTACAAGCATCAACCGCGAGGAAATTATTCAGTCGCTTGATGCGATTCAAAGTCCGCTCAGTCTTTATGAGCCCGTTTACAGTGACGGCGGTGACACGCTCTATGTCATGGATCAAATCAGTGATAAGAAAAATAAAGAGGATAACTGGGTTCAGGAGATTGCACTTTGTGAGGCATTAAAAAAGCTCCCTAAGCGGGAGCAGCGCATCATCAAAATGCGCTTTTATGAGGGAAAGACTCAGATGGAGATTGCACAGGAAATACACATTTCCCAAGCACAGGTCTCTCGCCTTGAAAAAAGTGCCTTAAAAACAATGAAGGGATATCTCAGTTGAGATACCCCCTACATAGGATGCCAGGGTCAAAAGCTACAAATCCGATCATGCTTGCACGACAAGGATTTTGAGCTTGGGACCCGCTAAAATATGAGAATGCAGCGATTTTCGAAGAAAATCAGCGAATCCGAATATTTTTAGAATTGCGAGAGTTACGAAGTAACGGAGCAATTCGTGGGCATCCTTTAAGCTTACCGAATGAACGAGAACACGCCTCCGCTTACTAATCCCATGATGATGCCTGCCAGCACGACACCACACATAACAGCAAGTGTGCTCTTTTTAAAATCCATATCAAGAAGGCTTGCTGCAAGTGTTCCTGTCCATGCGCCTGTTCCCGGAAGCGGTATTCCTACAAACAAAAACAGTGCCACATAAAGCCCTCTTCCTGCCTTTTCCTGAAGCTTCTTTCCGCCTTTCTCTCCTTTTTTAAGACACCAGTTGAAGAAGCCGCCAATGTACTTTTTATCACTTCCCCACACGAGAATCTTTCTTGCAAATAAAAAGATAAATGGCACTGGAAGCATATTTCCAAGGATACAGATGATGTAAGATGGCAATAGTGGAAGTTTAAATCCGATTGCATACGGAATTGCACCTCTTAACTCAATGAGCGGCACCATGGAAATCAGAAAAATAATCAAATACTGCATAAATAAAATAACCATACCTTTCCGCCGTATCTGTTAACGGCTGTGTGCGTTACTGCATCAGACTGTTTAAGCGGTTCATTGACTCAATCGAACTGATTGGATCAAGTCCATTTAAGAACATTATATCGACCGTATTTATTCCCTCTGTCTGTGTGACAGTACGAATATATTCTGTAATATTTCCGTTGTATTCTCTGTAGTCAAACCAGTAAATAAACTGATAATGATCTGTTAAATACGGAACAAATGCATCTGCATATGATTCCTTTACAAGAATACATGCCTGTCCATTTGTGACATTTGGGTTTTCAATATAGCTAAATGGCTGATCTCCTGCTGCAAAGCAGCTGTACTTTTGTGTACTGCGATAGCCTGATACATCGTTTATGATCGGCCAGTTTAAGGTATTTCCATCAGTATCTGTAAATGTCATTCTATCACATGTAAGCGGCTTATATGCAATGACTGTATCTGGATTTGCTTCCATTGCCGCTGCCTGTGTCTCTGTGTAATATGAACCTGTAAAGCCTGGGAATGTTACCTGCTCATATTCTTCAAGCGCGTGCGCATCTACGCCCTTCGCCTGTGCCCATGCAGTGTACGCATAATATGCGCCAAGTCCTGTCCAGTGGTGATCTGTTCTAAAGTAAATATACTCATCTGTATGTGATGCAAGCACATCATAAATATCAATATTTTTAACATTTGAGTTAAAGCTTGCCACATAATAATCAGTCGCTGCCTTCTCGTTTCTCCAGTCTGGCTCTAACTGTGCACGCTCCTCATCTGTCAGATAAAATGCCTCGCTGTTTGGAACAAGCATAGTATACACATTTGCTGTGCCTGCAAAGGTATCTGCAGTGCGGTTAACCATATCAATATATGTTGTAGCTGCCTGCTGGTTAAAGAAATACATACCGTAACCAGTATCTCCTTCTACATAAACACCATTTAACGTCTGACCTGTGATAGCAGGAAGTGAATATGACGGATCATCTGTCGGAAGCACAATCTGTGCCGGTGCTGTTGCCTTGGCTGGTGTGCTTTCTGTTTGTGCTGCTGTAGTTACTTCTGTCTGAACAGATTCCTGCTCTGATTCTTCTGTAACAGCCTCAGATGTCTCTTCATTTTCTTTTTTTGTCACAACTGGAATCTCATCTGCTGTGCCCTTATTTGATACAATCTGCTTTGTTTTGATTCCGTAAAGTTTTTTCATTGCATTGCTTCCTGACATCCACACATCACGAAGCGGATAGGAATCAGAATACCATGTGGAAATGTCGGAAAAGTAACTTCCATCTAACACACCCGAAACAGTAAATTGTGGAAACTTTGCCAGCTCTCTTTTTTCTAGTACTGATTCCTTTGGACGAACAGGAATCATCAATCCGAGTATACAGCAAAATGCCATTACCGCAATAAATAAAAACAATCCAAACGTTCTAGCCTTTTTATAGGCCGCTCGTTTTTGCTTCATAAATTCTTCTTTTTCTTTTTTATCCATGACAAACCTTTCTTTCGGACTTAAATTAGAACTGGAAATACAAGAACGGATTGTAGCTGTCTCCGACAAGTGCCAAAAGCGACAGCAAAATCAATATTACCGGTGTAACTGCATCCAAATAGTACAAAAGTGTTGGAACCTTTTTCCTTTTATTTTCATAGCGATATGCCGCCATACGCAGATTCTTTCCAATTGGGAATACTGCGATAATGGAAATAATAAGAAGGAAGATATTATTTAACAATGTATAAAGTGTGGAAAGATTTCCAGCCATATGGCCAAAACCAAACATACCAGCAAGAACATTTCCAAGCTCTGCCATATTCTCAAATTTAAATAATACCCAGCCAAAGTATACTACAAGCATTGCATAGATCCAGCCTACTGCTCTTGGTAGTCTTTCGAGCACCTTCTTTAACACAAAGCGCTCCAATACAAGAAATACGAAGAAATAAAGTCCCCACAATATGTAATTCCAACTTGCGCCATGCCAAATTCCTGTCAGTGCCCACACAATGAACATATTGCGCACAGTCAGAAGATCTCCTCCTCTGCTTCCGCCAAGCGGGATATACACGTAATCACGGAAGAAGCTGCTAAGTGAAATATGCCATCTTCTCCAGAAATCCTGTACAGACACTGAGCTGTATGGATAATTGAAGTTTTCAAGATAATGGAAGCCTACCATCTGTCCCATACCAATGGCCATATCAGAATATGCGGAGAAATCAAGATAAATCTGAAGCATATAAAAAAGCATTCCAAGCCAAAGTCCTGCTGTTGTCGCACTCTGTGTATTAGCAAGAAGTGTATCAGCAACAGAAGCACAGCCATTTGCTAAAATTGCCTTCTTTGCAAGACCAATTGAAAAACGGCGAATACCATTTGTCAGATCTGTAAGTGTTACCTTTCTGTCATCAATTTCTGCTGCAACTGTCTGATAACGTACAATCGGACCTGCAATACACTGATGGAAAAGGCTGCAGTATAAAAGAAGCTTCCAATATGCTTTCTGTGCAGCAACTTCCTTTCTATATACATCTACTACATATGAAAGCAGCTGGAAGGTATAGAATGAAATACCGATTGGAAGGATGATCTTTGTTGCCTCTTTCGGGAAACCAATCAGCGCGCTCAAATTTCCTGTAAGGAAATTCATGTACTTAAAAAAGATAAGAAGACCAAGCAAAACAAGACACTCTGCCCACATCCAAAGCTTTCTTGTTTTTTGTTCCTCATTTTTTTGAATCATCAGCGCACACAGCCAGCTCCAAAATGCCATTCCGGCAAGCAATAGCAAATACGCAGCACCGCCCCACGCATAGAAAATGAGTGAAAATACGAGCAGTACAATATTTTTCTGACGAATCGTCTTTACCGAATAGTAACAGACGAGGTTTAACGTCAGAAATAAAAACACAAACAAAAGACTTGAAAAGACCATCGCTTTATCCCTTCTCCTTAATTATTTCTCAATTTAACATACAGAGCCATTTTATTAAATCAACATAGGTTTGTCAAGTCAATAACTTTATCTTCTCATAACTGTAAAAAATTGTTAAGAAAAAAGCTGCAAACGTCTTTTACAGCGTCTGCAGCCTAAATCTTCAATAAATATTTTTAAATGCAGAAAAAGCACGGCATAAAACCGCCTCCGCACATACTTGACGCACACATGCAGCAGCAAAGATCTGACAGACAATTTGAGCGTCCATCTGTGCCAAAGCCATACTGCGTACCTCTGTCGGCATACCATCTGCCGTTGTTCTCAAGACGGCTTACAAGCTGACGATACTCGGCATTTCCAGGCTCCATCTGTACTGCTTTTCTTGCATACTCAAGCGCATTGATCTGATTTCCGATACCTGAATTTGCAATTGCGCTGTAATAATACCATCTTGCATTTCGCTCCTGAATGGAATTTAACACATTGCATGCTTCCTGATAGTGACCAGAGTTTATAAAGTTTCGTGCAGCCTGCATATGAGGCTCCTCCTCCTGACTAGAAGATCCAAAGCCTCCAAAACCACCAAAGCCACCGAAACCGCCATAACCAGAACCATTTCCATAGCCACCATTCCCGTAAGAGCTATTTCCGTACGGATTTCCATAGCCACCCGAATAACCGCCGCGTGAGCTTCCCGGACCATATTGTCCTCCTGCATTCGCATGACTGCCATACTGACGCTCTTTCATGATCTGGTCATATGCCGCCTGTACCTTTTTAAACATCTCCTCGGCCTGTGCCTTGTTTGGATTATTGATGTTCGCATCCGGATGGTACTTTCGGCTCAAATTCCGGTATGCCTTTTTTATCTCATCGTCCGACGCATCGCGGGACACTCCTAAAACCTGATATGGATCCATAAACACACTCATTCTGCTGCTTTTTCTGCAGCCTTATTTTCTCCCTCACCGGTTGTTTCCGGTTTCTTTCGCTCCTGCGTCACACGTGTGTACTTCGCCCATACACCCGCATACAAAATATTTCTCATAATCTCTGCGTTGTCAATAATGGGAAGTACTTCAAATGCCCGGCAGCAGCAGCTCATAATTAACGCAAGGTACTGACGCACCTTTTCTTCAAAGCCTTCTTGTTTATACAGCTCCTTAAATGGGTTGTAGCTGCCATCCTTACTATCTTTATCTACATCATCATAGGCATCCATCAGATAAATAAATTTACCCATGTAGTAGCCCATCTGACGCAGAGTATCCTGCCAGTAATCGTCTTTTGATGCATAAATTTCTGCCATAGCCTCTCCCGTGAGATTGGCTGCGGCCTCGATATTTTTTTCATTGGCAGCCTCACAAATATGAAGCTTTTGTATATAAGAAGCGATTGCCTTGTGCTGGCGCGGATATTTCTTTGCCAGCCTTCTATAATTTTTCTGCATCAGGTGAACCATATTTAATGAAGCAAAACTATGCTCATCAAGCCAGTTATCCATATGGTTGTGATAAGCAAGCATGTAGTTCATATCTGCCGCATAGCCAAGCGACTCTGTGACTACTGCCGTCTGACTAAACTGCTTTTTTGATTTCTTCTTTAACAGTGGACGTTTAAAGCCTGGACGACAAACACGCTTTGCCGGTTCTTCCTTTTCTTCATAAAGGCTTGACAATAGCATGCCCAAAAATGTCATATCATAGTTGAGCATAGTACAGCCTGCCAGTCCATAGTGGTCTTTTAATACTCTGCAAAGTCCGCAGTAATAAGACTCATACGTCTCAAGCTCGCGAACTTTAAGTTCACCGCGGTTTATTGTAACATATCCAAACATATTTGTATACCCTTGTTTTTATTTCCAGTTTTTATGTTCTCTTCACAAACTTCTGTCCGCACTTTGGGCAGGTGATTTCAATCTTGCCCTTTCCCTTTGGAACACGGATCTTTTGTCCGCAGGACTTATTTGGGCAGATGTAAACGCGATGTGTCTTATCTGCGCCTGTCGGATGGATTTTTTCTTTGATATTTCTTACCATTTCCTGGTAACGTGCATTCTCTGCTCTTCTCGCTGTGATATTCTTTGACAGTGCCCGGTAATCAGCATATGCAAACAAAGCAATTCCAATCATCTCAAAAAGAAAATTTTGAGTAAACCCTGCAAACAGAATGAAGATAAGTGCTGCAATAAACAAGGTCTGTGACATCTGATCAATGCCATATCTTCCTCTCATAAAATTGATTAAGTAATTCTTTATACGTTCCATACACATCATGCAGCTGTTGCTGCCTTCCTTTCTAAATAGTAATTTGCTTGTTGAATAGTATATTCCTGTTTGATGGAATTTACAAGAATGCGTTCCTTAAGAATTTGTAAAGTTTTAAGAAATTTAATGTTACCCGGTAGGTTACGAAAGCCCTTCGGTGTAATGGTCGTGCTTTTATATTTTTTAACCTGTTCATTAAAAAAGCCCTTGAGTTTTCCCAAGGACTTTTCTTATCAAACTTTTATCCGTAGCGTACCAGATCTTTTCTGAGGCGGTTCATGATCTTTTTTTCTAGGCGGGAGATGTAGGATTGGGATATGCCCATTAAGTCGGCTACTTCTTTTTGTGTCATTTCGCGGTCATCGTCTGTGTTTATTCCATAGCGAAGCTCTACTATACGGCGTTCGCGTGATGGAAGCTTTGACAATGCGTTTGAGAGCTGTCTGCGCTCTGCTTCTTCTTCCATGTCGCGGTATACCATATCTTCGTCTGTTCCTAAAATATCTGATAATAGAAGCTCGTTGCCGTCCCAGTCAACGTTTAATGGCTCGTCTATTGAGACTTCTGTTTTTCGCTTGCTGTTTCGTCTAAGATACATTAATATTTCGTTTTCGATGCAGCGTGACGCATATGTTGCTAGTTTGATCTTTTTTGTCTTGTTGAATGTATTGATACCTTTGATCAGACCAATTGTGCCGATTGAAATCAAATCCTCTACACCTACTCCTGTGTTTTCAAATTTCTTTGCGATGTAAACGACAAGACGCAAATTATGTTCGATCAGCCTGCTTTTTGCTTCTTTTTCCCCGACTGTTCCCATACACGAAATTAGATGCTCCTCTTCTTTTGGTGTTAATGGCTGTGGGAGCACATCCGTTCCGCCTATGTAATAAATTCTGCCTTTTCCTCCCATGCCTGCTGAAAAATGCTGTAAAAAGGTACGCCATGCCTTTGTCTGTTCTTTTGTCTGCCACTTTGTCATAGGCTTTCCTCCTTTTTCCAAATCAATCTGGTGCCAAATCTATAGCACCATTTATACAGGAATGAGCCCATCTTACCACAAATGAAATGAAAAGACTGTCGAACTCGCTTGTCGTCTGCAAAATTCGTCCCCTATGTTTTGTTTCCTTTTGCCGCAATGTCATTTCATTCAATCAAATGTGTCACGATGCAGCAGCATTTGACATCCTCCCGCTTTGTCAAACTCCATACTGCCAAGACCAGTCGCCGCATGTCTAAGAACAAGGACTTTTTCTTTACTATTTTCTTTTATAAGTTGTTGTTTCTTTTCTGTAATCATCTTTTCTTTTAAATAAATCTCATCCAAATAGATTCCCGGCATCACAGACGTCTCACTAACTGTCTGATAGGACACTACAAATCCATCTTCCTTCCACGGATCTTCTCCAATAAGCACCTTCCATATAGAAGGTGCTAACACATGAACTGGCTCGTTTTTTCTTGTCATTAACGTATTTCCGCTGTCATACAGTGCTTTTATATAAATCCTTTTATCATGATACAAAAGCGTAACCTCATAAATCTGTTTTTCCTGTGCCTCTTTCTTTGTAAGATACCGCCACACACCAGCAGCCAAAATACTGCACACAGGCATTAAAATCCATGATGGAATATGTATGCCCGACCACTTTAGTAAAAGCATCAAACCACTAATCAACGCTCCTGCTACGTAAAAATATAAAAGAAGCTCGATATTTTGCAAAAAAAATTCGCGCATAAATATTTTTTGCATCACATTTGTATCTCTTCTATATGCAATAAGACACATTAAATAGGGGCAGAGGAAATATGTAATCATTTTTGCAATCCACAATGCACATGACGGCAGCACAAAATACAGAGCAACAACTAGCGCAATTACGCTCCACGCCGCCCCCAACAAAGACGCCGCCAACACGCGCCCAAAACACAATCGCTTCCTCGCCACAATTCCGACCACACAAAGAAGTGTCAGATCATATGCTGCATTCATAAAAAAATAAAGATCGACTGCAATCATATTTACCACCTAAAAAAAGAGAGAAGTCACATTTCTGTGCTTCTCTCTCGTAAAACTTTATTTATACATTAGTTTCTCTTTAAGAATGTCGGAATACTGATATCCTTTACTTCCTTCTGCGGCTTCGGAATTGTAAATCCGGACTCCTCAAACTTTGGCTCTTTTGCGGAAAACTCCTTGGAAGCTGGTGCACGATATGCAAAATCAGCTGCCTTTGCGCCAGATGCCTTCTTTGATGACTGAGCCTGTACACCTTCCAGGTTCTTATCCTCTACACCAGTAGCGATAACGGTGATGGTAACCTCATCGGTTGCATTCTCATCGTATGTAGCACCGAAGATAATGTTTGCATCCTCACCTGCCAGCTCCTGAACATAGCTTGCTGCCTCATGAACCTCTGGAAGACTTACATCACCAGCGATATTGATCAATACGTTTGTAGCGCCCTCGATAGTTGTCTCAAGCAGCGGACTGGAAACAGCGATCTTCATTGCATCGATTGCCTTGTCGTCTCCTGTTGCATTTCCGATACCGATGTGTGCAATACCCTTGTCCTTCATTACAGTCTGAACGTCTGCAAAGTCAAGGTTGATCAGTCCTGGGATATTGATCAGGTCGGTAATACCCTGTACTGCCTGCTGTAATACTTCATCTGCCTTCTTTAATGCCTCTGGCATTGTGGTGCGTCTGTCAACGAGCTGAAGAAGCTTGTCATTTGGAATAACGATCAGAGTATCTACAGATTCCTTAAGTCTCTCAATACCACTCTGTGCGTTATTCATACGAGTTCTTCCCTCGAAGGAGAATGGCTTTGTGACAACACCTACGGTAAGGATTCCCATCTCCTTTGCCAGACCGGCAATGATCGGAGCTGCACCAGTACCAGTACCGCCACCCATACCACAGGTAACAAATACCATGTCGGCACCCTTAATTGCTTCCTTCAGATCATCAAGGTTCTCCTCAGCTGCCTTTTCGCCTACTTCCGGCTTTGCACCTGCACCAAGACCCTTTGTCAGCTTCTCACCGATCTGAATCGCGGTTGGAGCCTTGCAGAACTGTAAGGCCTGTCTGTCTGTATTAACGCCGACAAACTCAACACCTACGATATCCTCATCTACCATGCGGTTTACAGCATTATTTCCTGCTCCGCCGACACCTACCACAACAATCTTTGCCGAACCTTCTGATTCGTTTATTTTAATCTCTAACAAAGTTATATTCCTCCTTACACTTTCTACCTTAATACTATATTATTATTCCGCAAAATAATCAACCCGAAATTTGGCTTTCTTCAAAAATTTTTCTTAAATTTCTGTGACGTTTTCTGTGCCAATCCCTTTTTTGACTGTTTCTTTGCTACTCTCTGTCAAATATATAGGAGCTTGTACTTCCATCACCACAGTTTTCCAGATGAAGCGTTCCCTTTAGTCCGCTTAATTCTCCGCTGTCCAAGATTGCACAGAGCTCTGCGATCTTGTCCGTCATATTATCGCGGCTTCCAAGACTTACCTTTACATCACCAAGCGCAATCACTGCCTGCATCTTTTCATCATAGGAAATTGAATCTACCGCAATCTCATTGTCATCAAGAAGCTGCGTCAGCTGCAAAATATCCTCTGCCAGACTGCTCTTTACGCCTCCAAGCTGTTCGTACAGCGAAACATTTGTAAAGTTGCTTCCGTCTACAACAGGAACCGTACTTGAAATGTCAATATTTTTTGCCATTACATATCCATACCTGTCAAAATAATATCGATTGTGTTCCCAGCTTACAGCTCCGATGATTGGATTTTCTGTGACAATCACCTTTACTGACAGATCTGGAGAAAACTCCATACGATAAGACGCCACGCCATTTAACTGCTTTTGTGAGTGGGTCAGCTTTCTAAAAAACTGATAGAAAAAGCGCTGGTCCATAGGCGTGGAAAAAAGCTCGTTCTCAATCTCTTCTTCCTGTCCATACTGACTTCCCGTGATCTGGCAGTCTGCAACATAGGCAGTAAAAAAAACGGTAACGGCGATAGCCAGAACCCCAACTATCGCCAGGATGCCTGTCAATATTCTCTTTTTTCTTTTTTTGTGTCTGGCTAACTTTTCATCCAACATATACTCTGACTAATTCCCTATTGTGCACTGTATGTTACAGTTCCACCTTCCTTTCAGCAAATAAGCTCATTCCCGCAAAGCTGCCTGTGCGCCAAGCATAAAAAGCATGCCTGCAAGATCTTCATATCCTCTGGCGATGTGATCATAGCCAAAAATAGTTGTCACACCGTCTGCTCCAAGCCCTGCAATCGCCAATGCGGCGCCGCCTCTTAAATCAGGAGCTTCCACCTTTGTTCCAATTAAATGGCTGCCCCAAATTATGGCCTGGCTATTTTCTATTATAATCGCTGCGCCCATTTTTTGCAACTGGTAAGCCGTACGAAATCTTCCTTCAAATATTCCCTCCTCCACAACAGATTGACCATCTGCAAATGACATTACTGCCATTATCAATGACTGCACATCTGTCGGAAAACCTGGATACGGACTAGTCTTTAAATAAGGAATTGCCATCAGCTTATCCATTCTGGCTGCAGTGAGTGTATCCTTATCTGACCAAATCTTACAGCCCATTTTTTCAAACGGTTCTATAACTCCATTTAGATGAGAAGCGTCTACTCCTGTCAGTGTAATTTCTCCTGAACAAACAGCCACTGCACTAAGGCAGGTTGCAGCCACAATACGATCTGCGCCAACTTCACACGTACTCTCAAAAAGCTCCTTCACACCCTCTATTACGATACGTCCTGTCTGATCTCCGGTGATTTTTGCACCCATACCACGAAGCATACGGCAAAGCTCTGCAATCTCTGGCTCTCTTGCCGCATTATCAATAACTGTCATGCCGTTTGCTGTAACTGCCGCAAGAATTGCCTGCTCTGTCGCGCCCACTGATGGAAATTTCAAGAAAAGATGAGCACCGCAGAAATAATCGGCCTGTGCAAAGATGTGTTCCTCCCATTCATAATGAAGCTTGACGCCAAGCGCCTGAAGGACATACAAGTGAATATCAATTGGACGCCGCCCGATGGAACAGCCTCCCGGTTCTACAACTGCTGCTTTTTTCATTCGATAAAGAATTGGAGCAAGCAAAATAACAGAAGAACGCATCTGTCCGATCAATTCCTCTGGAATCACCCAGTTGTTGACATTGCCTGCATCTATTGTCAATGCTTCGCCTTCCCAGCAGCTGCAGCAGCCAAGAAGATGAAGAATCTCAAGCATTACATTAACATCCTTTATTTTCGGTACACGGTGCAGGGTCGTCTTTCCTGGAACCAAAAGTGTGGCTGCCAGCATTGGAAGGACTGCATTTTTTGACCCCTGCACGCGATAAGTGCCCGAAAGCGGACCTGTCTGCCTAATTTCCAGATATGCCACTGATTCCCTCCTTCTAAGAAGACATTGCCTTCTTATAGTATCATATGTTCTTCATTTTTATTGTGCCTCTTTTGACTCAGATGATACGCGAAAAACAATACCCATTTCTGTCAGCAAAAATAAAATAGAAGAACCGCCATAGCTGATAAATGGCAGACTGATTCCTGTATTGGGGATAGTATTTGTGACAACGGCAATATTTAACAACACCTGAATACCAATGTGCCCCATAATGCCGCTGACAAGAAACATACCTTCATCATCTGGTGCATTCTGCGCAATCTCCATCATTCGCCACAATAATAAAAAGAAAAGAAATATTATTAAAACTGCACCAAACAGACCAAGTTCTTCACATATAATAGAAAAAATCATATCATTTTGTGCTTCTGGCAAAAATCCAAGCTTTTGCAGACTATTTCCAAGTCCTGTTCCAAAAAGTCCGCCGGCGCCAATCGCATACAGCCCCTGTAAAACCTGAAAACCATTGCTTAGAGGAAATTCTTCCGGATCAATCCAGGCATAAATGCGGTTCATCTGATATTCGTCAAGAATGGCTGTAAGAAGTCCTGATTCAAAAGCAAACACACATGTAAAAATGGCAGCCGCTGTGCTTATCAAAAAAAATGGTCTGTGTTCGGACGCTACATAAGTCATCACAAAGGCGATTCCGGCAATAATTAACCCGGAACTAAGGTTTGCCGACACAACCGGCAAAAAAATAGGAAGCGTGATTCCCACAGCCTTGATAATAAGACTCCAGCTTGCTGATTTTCGATAGTTTTTATGAAAAAATGAGCTCAGCATGAAAATCAGCATAAGCTTTGCAAACTCTGCCGGCTGAAAGGAGATCGGTCCTACTGCAAACCAGCGTTTTTGACCGTTTACTTCTTTTCCAAAAAACAGTACCAGAATGCCAAGTGCAATGCTTAATAAAAATCCCGGCAGCGCCAGCTTTAACAGCTTGTGATAATCTGCCTTTGACATAAAAAGCATTGAAATGAAAGCTGCAGCCAAAAAGATCACCTGCCTTGTGATCGTATAAAAAGGCTGGCCTGGATGTTCTTTTGCATCGGTGTATCTCGTTGCGCTGTATAAAATAATAAGCCCGCATGATAATAAAATTATCAGTATAACAAGCAGGCAGAGATCAAAATGACCTCTGCCCTTTTTCGGATGTACAGAATGCAGTTTTGTCATTCTACACTCCTTTATTTTCCTGCTGTTTTATTTTTTGTTCTTAGCAATCTTCTTATTCTTAATCTGGAAGTTTTCTGACAAGCTCCTTGAAAATGCGTCCTCTTTGCTCATAATTGTCAAACATGCCCCAGCTTGCACATGCCGGTGATAACAATACAGCCTCACCAGGCTTTGCATGTGATGCACATTTTTCAACAGCTTCTTCCATTGATGTGGCAAACTCATAATTAGTAAAGCCATGCTTTTCACAGCAATCGGCAATTGCCTTAGATGTCTGTCCAATCAACACAAGATATTTGATTGTGCTGCCAAATGCTTCAATCCACTCATCATAAGTTGAGCCTTTATCGTAGCCGCCGCCAATTAAACATGTCGGCGTTGTCATTGCACGGATACCCTGAATTGCAGCATCCGGATTTGTTCCCTTTGAATCATTGTAATAGCGGACCTGCTTTTTTGTTGCTGTATACTCGATTCTATGCTCCACTGCCTTAAAATTATAAGCAGTCTGGCGAATTGTTTCCATCGGAACACCCATTGCTGTGCCGATTGCAGCAGCTGCCATGATGTTTTCATAGTTGCACTGACCAACAAGGTTAAATTGATCTGTTGTTCCAATAACCTCTTCTTTTCCATCATGACGATATACTAAACGGCTGCCATTCATGCAAAAGCCTTCATCTAAGCTGTGACGGCTTGAGAAAAATATAACTGTTGCCGGGCATGACTGTGCGAAAGAGCGCAGCACTTCGTCATCATAATTTAACACGCAAAAATCATCCTTTGTCTGATTCTTTGTGATGGATTCCTTGACTGCAATGTAGCACTCCATAGTTTTATGGCGATTTAAATGGTCTGGCGTGATATTTAAAATTGCACTCACATGCGGACGAAATGTCAGTGCAGTCTCTAACTGGAAGCTGCTGATTTCTGCTACTGTCACACTGTCTTCTTTTGTCTCAAGTGCCTTACCTGTATAGGCAGTTCCGATATTTCCGACAACAAACGTCTTGTCTTTGCCAAAATGTGCTGCCATGATCTCACCTGTCAGCGCTGTCGTCGTTGTCTTTCCATTTGTTCCGGTGATACCAATAACCTGACCCTTTGCATAATGGTATGCAAGCTCGATCTCACTCCAAATCGGCACACCATTTTTCTTTAACTCCTCTACAAAAGCAAGATCCGTTGGAATACCAGGACTGATAACACAATACTCAGACTGATCTATAACATCCTGCGAGAGCGTACCAAGCACAATGGAAAGTGTCTCATCTGATGAGTTATCTGCTACCTGTGCACGGATTTCCTCCTTATTCTTTTTATCATTTCCATCATACAAAATGACAGACTTTCCGGCAGCAAGCAGCATACGTGCTGCACCGATACCGCTGATTCCGCATCCTGCAACTAATACCTTATTTTTCATAATGTTTTCACCTTTCTGTCCCACAGTGCCTAGCGGTAAGATGAATTGCCTTTCAGACAGCAATCGTAGAACCGCTTTTCGTAAATTGCTTCACCATAGGAAATCTTTACTCACGGTGAGTATATCACTATAAATTAAGGTATGGCAATATGTTTTCAAAAATCTTTTTCACCTTTGGCGCTACAATTGTGCCTCCATAATAAATACCCTGTGGTTCATCAACTGTCATGATAATAATGACCTGCGGATCATCTGCCGGGGCAAAGCCTACAAAGGAGCTAATATATTTTCCAGTTCCACGCGGAAGCTTTTCTGATGTCGCCGTCTTTCCTCCTATGCGATAACCTTCTATGTATGCCTTATTTCCGCCACCCTCTGCCACAACACTCTCTAAACATTCACGCATCTGTGCGCTGACTGCTTCATCAAGTACCTGTGTACCCTGCGGATAAGCAATTTTTTGTGTGCTTGTGCCGTCAAATGAACTGATTGCCATTCCAAAATGCGGCACAACAGTGTGACCGCCATTTACAAATGAACTTATAGTCGTAAGAAGGCGAAGTGTCGTCAGCTGAAATGACTGTCCAAACGAAATGGTCGCAAGCTCTACCTCACCGATTTTTTTAGGGTCATGCATGATTGTGCGTGCTTCTCCGGGCAAATCAATCCCTGTTTTTTCAAGAAGCTCGAACTGTTCAAAATATGAGTAAAAACGCTCTGCACCTAACCGAAGACCGACCTGAATAAAGACAGGATTGCAGGAATTTTGAATTCCCTGCAAAAATGTTTCACTGCCATGACCACTCACCTTATGACATCGAATACGTCTGTCCTCCACAATATAAAATCCAGGACATGAAAATGTATCCTTAAAAGTTACAACACCAGCTTCTAGTGCTGCCGCTGCCGTGACAGTCTTAAATGTTGAACCTGGCTCATATGTATCGCTTACATTGGCATTTCTCCACATCTTATTTAATAAATCCTGTCTCATTTCTTCACTCTCACATGTAGTACCCTCGGGAAGCTCAAACGGACGATTCAAATCAAATTCTGGCACATTTGCCATAGCATAAATCTCACCATTCTGTGGATTCATGACTATGCAGGAAACCTCATTTGCCTGCTTTTCTTCCATCAGCTCCAAGCATACCTGAGTGACAAAGCTTTGGATATTCCAATCCATTGTCAGACGAAGTGTATTTCCGGCAATTGGCTCAACACGCTGCTCAGCTGTATTTTTTAATTCAATTCCCGCTGCATCAGTATATGTTAAAATGCTGCCTCCAATTCCTTTAAGCACCTCATCATATGATACCTCCAAACCGATAATACCCTGATTATCAGAACCTGTAAAGCCAAGCACCTTGGAAGCTAAACTTCCAAACGGATAGTAACGCTTATAATCTTCGTCCACCTTCACACCGGCAAGATCCATCTCTCGTATAGCATCGCCGACTTTCTTTTCTACATTTGTTTTTATAATCTCTCTTGCCGTGATCTTTTCTACCTTTTTTTGCACATCTTTTAGCTGCATTTTTAATGTTTCTGACAGCGCCGATACAACTTCATCAGCATCTTTAATCTGACTGTGAATCACAGAAATTGTGCAGACTGTACGATTTGCTGCAAGCACTCTGCCATTTCTATCTTGTATCTCACCGCGCATTGCCTTTAGCTGTCGCTCTCTTGTATGAAGATCATATGCCAGCTCTTTATAATGCTCTGACTTTGCAAGCATCAAATCGCCTAGGCGCACACATAATAAGATCAATGCTGCAACAAGCACCAATGCAATTCTAAGGATTCCCCTTCTATGCATTGTGCGTACCGGGCGCGGAAGCATGTTTTCTGCCTCTTTTTTCAAAACTTGCGTGACTATTTTCACTGACTTACCTTTACTCCGTTTTTGCTGTTTTCTTAATTTATCTATATGCAGCAGACGATAAAAAAAAGAATCCTGAAATTCTTTTGTAAATTTCAAGATTCTTTTTATTTTTGTTACTGTACGTTTGGATCTGCTGCTGGCTGAGCATCTGCCGCTGGCTGAGCCGGAAGATCTATGACATCGTTTGAATCTGGTGCAGCATTTGCATCTACCGGATCTGCAATTGCTGCCTCAGGATCAATGATATCTTCGTCTGGATTTTCTGCTGCTGAATCTGTCTGTGCCTGCGCTGCCACTGCCGGCGGTACTGGAAGAGCTGCATCATCTCCTTCTGAATCTGTAAATAATGACTCTCCTGACATACTGTCATCTGATGAAGAAGTACTCTGCCAATCATAATTATTTACATCTGCATCTAACTCAGAATAAAGTCCGATGTAATCCTTGATTGCATACCACAGACGGCCTGACAAATACTGTACAGGTGCACTTCCATCCTCATCGTTTCCTTCGTACTCATCGACTACAACATAAAGCACAAGCTGCGGTGAACTCATAGGTGCTGCTGAAATCAGGGAAATGACATATTTATCTTCTGAACGCGGAAGCTTCTGAGCAGTTCCTGTCTTTCCGCCAAAATCATAGCCATCCATCTTGACACCGTTTTCTTTGTCTGCAACCTGCACACCATAAACAGTTCCATTTGTAACTGCATACTCAAGTGCATGGCGCACTGTTGCACTTGTCTCCTCACTTATAACCTGACGCACGAGTGTCGGCTTAACAGATTCTACTACGTTGCCGTCCTGATCAAGAATGCTTTCAACCGTGTATGGCTTATAATAATATCCACCATTGATATCTGCACAAAAAGAGGCTGCCATCTGAATCATTGTTGCGTTATAGCACTGACCAAACGCACACGTAGCAAGTTCTATTTCCCCAAGCTGATCTGCCGTATACAAAAGTCCTTCACAGCTTGCCTCACCTGGAAGATCTATTCCTGTCTTCTGACCAAAATTATGAAGCTGCTGATACTTAACAAAAAGCTCTGGTCCAAGAAGCTTTCCGATTTCCATAAAGGCAACGTTGCAAGACTGCGCAACAGCGTCTTTTGCATCAATAATGCCACAGCCGCCAAGCGCATAGTTATGGCATTTTACCATTGTTCGTCCAATGTCTAAGTAGCCATGACTGTCATCAAACTGCGTATTTTCTGTAATCAGTCCTTCCTCAATCGCTGCTGCATATGTAAGAACCTTTCCAGTAGAACCTGGCTCAAAGGAGTTACTTATGATACCGTTTCGCCAAATCTCATTTTGTACATCTGTTGTTGTCGGATAAGCGCTATGATCCCACTCTCCCTTTTCATTCAAATATGCTGCATAAGGAGATGCCGCTGCAATCTCTATTATATCCTGTGTACTAGAGTCATCGTCATCAGCCTTCTCCTTTAAAGCCTCTGCCTGTTCCTTTAGCTTTTCCTGCTCCTTTTCCAAATACTTTTCATACTCTTCTGATTTTACTTCATTATCTGCAAATACAGCCAGCTCCTCATCAGTGTAGAATACAGAAAGATCATTTGGATTATTCAGATCATAATCAGTGTCCGTAACCATTGCTTTTATAGCACCTGTATTCGGATCCATTGCAAGAATACTATAGCTTTTTGCCGTACGAACCCTTTCTCCATTTTCATCAGTCTCATAAAACCACTCTGAGGCTGTATCACTGATTATCTTTGTCAGGTTCATATCAATCGTTGAGACAAGTGAGTAACCGTCAGTTGGCTCAATTACATCACGGATCAGATTTTTGCTACTGTCAATATAGCTGTAGCTTCGGCCATTTGTTCCGCGAAGCTCTTCATTGTAGTAGCGCTCTAGTCCCCAAATACCCTCAGAGCTGTCCTTTGTCGTAAAGCCGATGACCTTGCTTGCTAAATTGCCATATGGATAGTAGCGCTGGTATTCTGTTTCAAACCAAACACCTACAATCTTGGCACCCTCTGGGCTTTCAAACTCCTCATCTACAGATGAGGTGCTTTCCGTTTCCTGCACACTTTGGGCTTCTGTTGTTTTTGTTTCTTTCTTTTTTTCTGTGCCGTTTACCTTTTCTTCAAGTGCATCAAATGCTTCCTTTTGGCTTTCTGTAACAAGATACTTCTTGCTTGTCCAGCCTTCTGGCACATAACGAATATAATTTTTATCGGCTGACTGAGTAATTGTATTTGTAAGCGCAGCTTCGTCTAAGTCAAAACACTGCGCAATCGCCTTAACAGTTGTTTCAAGCGTTCCCTTTCGCCCATCAATTGCCTCTGTATCCATGATTACCTTTGGGTCAATAATCAAAATATAAACTCGGCTGCTGACTGCAATCGGCGTCATATTTGTGTCATAAATTTCGCCAGACTTTGCAACTAAAGTTGAGCTGCTGTAATTCATCTGGCTGAGTGCCTTTCGCTCATACACTTCGTTTGTAAGTGCAGCGCGTATACCAATGTAAACAACAAGAGCAGCCATACAAAACGCAACCAAACCTGCTACAAGCCTCATTCTGACATTTATACGATTTGCAAGTTTGCCCGTATCCTTCTTTGCCTTAGCGCTGTAAATCTTTTTTTTCTTTTTCTTCACAGTATGTTTTGTATTGACTGACTGCGTTGTCTGTGTCTTTTTTTCTTTCTGATTCTCATCACTGCGGAATGTCTTCATATTGTGCAACGTACCCACTTTCTGTTTTATGATAAGTGATTACCTGATGCTTTTCAGGATAGCTCATGCCAAGTCTCTGTGTCGCGATCTGGTAAATCTGTTTTGCATCGACAGAAGCATATAAAAGTGCCTCACGGTTATCATTATCCGTCTGCAGCTCTTGATAAGTCTCCTTGAGCGATGCCACCTTTTTATTACTTGCATTTAATTGTGCATTCCTCCCCACATAGCCTATTGCTGACCAAAGCAGCAATACTGCCGTCAAAAAAGCGACTATGGCAGTCAGTCCATCATATGCTCTTGCATCATAACGCCTGCTCAGTGTGCCATTTATAATTCGCTGTTTATGCAGTTCTATCTGCTGACGCTCCAGTTCCTGGAGTCTTTTAATACGTGCCTGGCGCTGTCTTTCGAGCTCTGGCACTTTTTTTGGCGCATAGGTTCCGCCTGCGGCTTCCTGCTCGCGGTATCCATTTTTCGGTTCCCCTTCCTGCATGACTCCAGTCCTTTCTACCTTTTTTATGCCTTTTCAAAAACGCGAAGCTTCGCGCTCTTTGAACGGCTGTTTTCCTCCATCTCCTGCTCTGAAGGAAGAATTGGTTTTCTTGTAATCACCTTTCCCTTTGAAACGCGTCCGCACACACAGACAGGAAAGCCCGGCGGACAAATGCACGGATTTTCATTCGTGCGAAATCTTGTTTTTACAATTCGATCTTCCAGTGAATGGAATGTAATGATGCAAAAACGTCCACCCGGTGCTAAACGGTCAATCATACCGTCAATTGATTGTGTCAGCACATCAAGCTCATGATTTAATTCAATGCGAAGCGCCTGAAATGTCTGTTTTGCCGGATGACCCGTGCCGGCACGCATTTTAGCCGGAATTGCTGCTTTAATTATCTCACACAGCTCACCAGTAGTCTCGATTGGCTTTTTCTCGCGTGCGCGAACAATGTGCTTTGCAATATTTTTTGCGAAGCGGTCTTCTCCGTAATCGCGTATCATACGATAAAGCTCCATCTCGCTGTACTCATTGACAATATCAGCCGCTGTCTTTGGATTTCTCTGATCCATACGCATATCAAGCGGCACATCCTCGCGGTAGGTAAAGCCACGTGAAGCCTCATCAAGCTGATAAGAAGAAACTCCAAGGTCAAGGAGTATTCCGTTTACCTTATCAATTCCAAGCTCATCTAAAACATTGTCAAAGTTTACATAGTTGCTTCTTACGATGCTTACCTTGTCTTTATATGGTTCAAGACGCTTTGTCGCTGCCTGTATAGCATCTGCATCCTGATCTATTCCGACAAGTCTTCCTTTCTCTCCAAGATGCGTACAGATCTGATAGGAATGGCCGGCACCGCCGAGCGTTCCATCTACATAACATCCATCCTCGCGGATGTTTAGGTTTTCGATCACCTCATCCAGCAATATTGATTTATGAACAAATTCCATGTTACTCCTTTTTTCTTTCGCTGTGTATTAAAATTAACCACTCACTTTTTTGTGCATGGTCACTAACTGTATTTGTTAAAAAAGCACGGCAAAAAACACGGCTCCTGTCTTTCGTCATAAGAACCATTTTTTCTTCCCGTCATTTCTGCTATATTATTTATCAAAAACGGCAAAATGCTATCTCTGATTATGAAATCTATTTTATATTAGTTTATTAAAAATGACAATACTTTTTTCAGAATTTCTTCCGACAGAAACGGTTGTATTTCTTTTTTTTATATGCTAGAATTAAAAATGTTACTGGTCACATGTACTACATGACCAGACAGGAAGGATTTTTACTATGAAATTAGGAATCGTAGGCTTGCCGAATGTCGGCAAGAGTACTTTATTTAACTCTTTGACAAAGGCAGGTGCGGAATCTGCAAACTATCCGTTCTGTACCATTGACCCAAATGTTGGTATTGTTCCAGTTCCGGATGAGCGTATTAAAAATTTAGGTGAGCTGTATCACTCCGCAAAGGTTACACCGGCAGTTGTTGAGTTTGTTGATATCGCCGGTCTTGTAAAGGGCGCATCTAAGGGTGAGGGTCTTGGAAACCAGTTCCTTGCAAATATCCGTGAGGTTGACGCAATTGTACATGTTGTACGCTGCTTTGAAAACTCTAATATCATCCATGTAAATGGTCATATTGATCCAGTTGATGATATTGAAACTATCGAGCTTGAGCTGATTTTTGCTGATCAGGAGGTTCTTGAGCGCCGTATTGCAAAGACAACAAGAAGTGCTATGAATGATAAGAGTCTTGCAAAGGAGCTTGTTACCTTAAAGAAGCTGATGGATGCTTTAACAGAGGGCCGTCAGGCTAAGACTGTTGAGCCGGATGATGAGGATGAGGCTGCTTTTATCGCAAGCTTAAATCTTTTAACAAGCAAGCCTGTTATCTATGCTGCAAATGTATCTGAAAGTGATTTGGCTGATGACGGTGCTTCCAATCCTCACGTTGCAGCTGTACGCGAATTTGCTGCTAAGGAAGGCAGTGAGGTATTTGTTATCTGTGCTGAGATCGAAGCTGAAATTTCTGAACTTGACGATGATGAAAAGAAGATGTTCTTAGAGGATCTTGGTCTTGAAAAATCTGGTCTTGACAAGCTGATTTCTGCAAGCTATTCTCTGCTTGGTCTGATCAGCTATCTGACATCTGGTGCTGATGAGACAAGAGCCTGGACCATCACAAAGGGAACTAAGGCACCACAGGCTGCCGGAAAGATTCACTCTGATTTTGAGAGAGGCTTCATCCGCGCAGAGGTTGTAAGCTATCAGGATCTTATGGACTGCCAGTCCTACGTAACCGCAAGAGAAAAAGGTCTTGTTCGTCTTGAAGGAAAGGACTATGTGGTTCAGGATGGCGATGTCATTTTGTTCCGTTTTAACGTGTAAATATGATGCCAAGGGTCCAAACTCAAAAGCTGATCGTGCTTGCACGATGAAGATTTTGAGCTTGAGACCCGCAAAAACATGAGGATGCAGCGATTTTTGAAGAAAATCAGCGAATCCGAATGTTTTTAGAATTGCTAGAGTTACAAAGTAACGAAGCAATTCGTAGGCATTAATTTTTTTAAAAGAGGTTTTTCATGGCTTTTTCTGATACCCAGACGCAGGCCATCGCGCATAAAGATGGCCCCGCTCTTGTTCTTGCAGGACCTGGCTCCGGCAAGACAACTGTGATCACAAACAGGATTGTGACGCTCCTTGAGCGCTATCATATTCCAGGATCCCGTATTCTTGTTATCACCTTTACAAGAGCTGCGGCACAAGAAATGCAGAGCCGTTTTTTTACCCTTTACCAGAAGAGAAACGCCCGTTTGGATGCAGCACGCTCCACGGGCGTTACTTTTGGCACTTTTCACTCTGTTTTCTACCGCATTTTAAAGCATGCTTACCAATATGATGCCTCCAACATTTTGACTCAAAAGGAACAGTATAAAATGATTGAGAGTATCATCGATGAACTTGATATGGACGCACCTGATTTTAATGAGCTTGCCTCTAACCTGCTCGGAGAGATCTCTGCTGTCAAAAGCAACTGTCTGTCACTTGACTATTACTATGCAAAAAGCTGCCCTGAAAATGTGTTTCGCCGTGTTTACCGCCTTTATGAAAAAAAGCTTCGTCAGGCTAACAAAGTCGATTTTGATGATATTTTGACAATGACCTATGACCTTTTGTCTAAACGGCGTGATATTTTAGATGCCTGGCGCCAACGCTTTTCGTACATTCTAATTGATGAGTTTCAGGATATAAATCTTGTGCAGTATAAAACAATTCAATTGCTCGCTGCACCGAAAAATAATCTTTTTATCGTTGGCGATGATGATCAGTCAATTTATCGCTTTCGCGGTGCAAGGCCTGAGATCATGCTTGGTTTTGAGAAGGATTATCCAAATGCCATCCGCATCCTGCTTGATATAAATTATCGCTCAGATGCCTACATTGTGGCAGCTGCCAATCATTTAATCGTGCATAACACGGCTCGTTTTCCAAAGAAAATCCGTGCTTCTCATCAGGCAGCCTTCCCTGTCCTGTTAAAGCCCTGCCGTGATCCTGCTGAACAAAACAAATATCTGACAGCACAGCTTCGCGATTATCATGCACAAGGCTATGCTTATGAGCAAATGGCAATTTTATTTCGTACTAATCTTGGAATCCGCTTTGTTATGGATGCGCTTATGAAAGGCGGAATACCATTTCACATGAAGGATGCCATACCGAATCTTTTTGCCCATTGGATTTCACTTGATATAATTGCTTATCTTCGCCTTGTCTCTGGTACTGGAAACACAAGGGCGAACTGGCTTCGCATTATGAATCGCCCTAACCGATATATTAAGCGTGAGGCTCTTGCGCCTTTTACATCTGATATCAGCGTAGCACAATTAAAAGCATATTATCAGGATAAGGACTGGATGCTTGAGCGCCTTGACCGTCTTGAATATGATCTTTCGATCATGAAACGCATGTCGCCCTATGCTGCAATTCACTATCTGTCCAATGCAATGAAGTATCAGGATTATCTAAAAGACTATGCTAAGGAGCATCACATTAATGAACAGGAACTTCTTGATGTGCTAAATGCCGTTCACGAAAGCAGCCAGTCATGCCGCTCCTTTGCCGAGTGGTTTACTTACATCGACACTTATACAGAGGAACTGCAAAAGCAGGCAAAAAGCCCTGCTTCAAATGATGCAAATAATGAAAGCGGTGTCTGTCTTTGCACACTTCACTGTGCAAAGGGATTAGAGTATCCGATTGTTTTCATTCCCGATATAAATGAAGACAATATTCCTCACGCTCGTGCTGCTGTTGATGCCGATCTTGAGGAGGAGCGCCGACTTTTTTATGTTGGCATTACACGAGCAAAGGAACATCTTCATTTGTACTGTGTCAGTGAAGCCTCTGGAAAGGAAAAGTTTCCAAGCAGATTTTTAGAAGAACTAAATGAAATTTGACATACTCCCACGGTTAAAACCGTGGGATTCCTTAGATTCTTGTAGCGTCATCCAACCCTATAGACTGAAATATAGCCACAGTGTTCAGGATTTATGCTGATGGGATTTCATACGTCGTGTACTACTTTCTCAGCAAAA
>OLPV01000203.1_pt1 | contig 56832 bp, 47 predicted proteins | sample 1671961 | NCBI WGS metagenome assembly OLPV01 (sample SAMEA3136630, study PRJEB25190) | human gut metagenome | biome: human gut; feature: human-associated habitat; material: faeces | place: Austria | collected 2013 | reverse complement strand
CAGGGGCAAGCCCCTGGGTTTTCGCCTAAAAATTTTATAACATGTGTTATAGCAGATATTCATGTAAAAAATCAATAGTTTTTTGTTTTCAGTCTTGGTGGGGCACTTGTTTGTCTATTCAAAAACTTTTATCATTACTTGACGCGCGTACTAACACGTGCTAACATAATTCCATAGAGGTGAGCATTTTGATAAGATCACCCCTCTGCAATAAAGAATGGAGGTATCCTATGTTTGTATTAAATGGAATTGTATACGCAAGCGAAAAAAGAAACGACATTGAAGTTATTTCCGTAAAGCCGTTGGATGATATGATTATGATTCTCACATTTTCAACTGGAGAGCAGCGTCTTTTTGATGCTACAATATTGACTGGATCTGCTTTCCTTCCGCTTAAAGACGATAACATTTTTAAAAATTGCAAGGTTGTTGATGGTGCCGTTACATGGATGGATGAGGGAATTGACTGCGCACCAGAATTTATGTACGAAAACAGTTTTGCTTATCCCAGTTCTCAAACTGCTTAAAACAAAAGATAGAAAGGATTTTTGAAATGAACCCAGCTAAAATATTTCAGTTAAAGGCTTCCTGGGACCGCTTTGCAGCAGCCCACCCGAAGTTTCCGCTTTTTTTACGTGCTGTCTCTGACGGTAACGTCATGCAGGAAGGCACTATTGCCGAAATTACTATTACAACAGCTGACGGACGCAAATATGAAACAAATTTAAAGCTTACAGCAAATGATCTGCAGCTTTTTGATGATGTCCGTCAACTGATGAAATAAAACAGCAGCTTAGGCAAATGGATTATAAAACCTTCCAAACCGGATTGTCACGAATAAGCTAACGGCAAGCAGCACTACACCAATTGCAATTGCAATAAAATCTCTTCGTGCAAATGGTCTTTTTGTATACCAGGTGCGCTTTTTATTTTTACCAAAGCCACGCAGCTCCATTGCATTGGAGATCGTGTCGATTCGGTTTAAGCTTGTTAATATAAGCGGCAGCAAAATGTTTACCGAGTTTTTCAGTCTTGCAAAAAAGTGCTCGTTTTTGCCAAGCTCCACTCCTCTTGCCTGCTGCGCCTGACTTATGCTGTGATAATCTCTCTGAATATCAGGAATATAGCGAAGTGCTATGGCAACAGAATAGCCCACCTTGTAGGAAATTCCAATACTGTTTAAGCTGGCAGCAAACTCACTTGGATTTGTTGCCGAAATAAACAAAATTGCAACTGGCAGCGCCACAAAATATTTCAGCGAGATGTTTAGCATGTAAAATAACTGCTCTGCTGTCACATCATAGCGCCAGAATAAATGAAACAGTACATGTCTGGTACCATAAAGAGTTGTTCCCTGATTCGGATCAAATAAGAAAATAAATAAATTATTGAGTACCAAAAATACAAGCATGAAAATCATCATGAAGCGCACTTCGCGGTACTTAATATGGCTTAACTTAAATGCAGCAAGACTTACAGCAAACAATACAAGCAATACCCAGGTGTTGTATGTAATCATGCTGGCAAAGGTAAAGAGCAGGAAAAACGCCAGCTTGGTCGTTCCCGTCATTTTATGAATCACGCTGTCGCGTTCCAGATAATTTAATACCGTCTTAGCGGCCATGGCTGCGAACCTCCCTGTCTTCCTGAATAAAGCGCTCTACAAAGCTTTCCGGCGGAGTGATGCCACAGCGATTTGCGAGTGTAAAAAGACTCGTCTCCTTGAGTGCGGCACGCGCCACAAGCTCTGGATTGCACAGTACCTGTGATGCCCTGCAATCGTCAATCAGCTGTCCATCGGAAAATACAAGCGCTCTTGGTGTGTACTCTAACATCAGATGCATATCATGTGTAATCATGATAACGGTAACGCCCTGCTCATTTAATCCGCGCAAAAATTCCATAATTTCCGTGTAGTGCTTAAAGTCCTGTCCCGCTGTCGGCTCGTCGAGGATAATTAATTTCGGATCCTGCACAAGAACGCTTGCGATCGTCACACGCTTTTTCTGACCAAAACTAAGTGCCGAAATTGGCCAGTTACGGAACGGATACAGACCACAAATTTTTAACGTTTCTTCGACTTTCGCTCGAATCTCTTCCTCGGACTTTCCAGACTTCTGAAGGCCAAGCGCGACTTCATCGTAAATCATTGTTTTAGAAATCATCTGATTAGGATTTTGCATGACATAGCCAATCTTCTTAGCACGGCTTCTAATATTTTCCTTCAAAAGATCTTGTCCTTCAAAAAATATCTCTCCCTGATTAGGATCCTCGAAACCGCATACCAGCTTAGAAAAGGTTGATTTTCCAGCTCCGTTTCGTCCCACAATGCTGACCATCTCGCCTTTTTTCACAGAAAGACTGACATTTTTTAACGTCTGCTGCCCTTTATTGTAGCCAAAGCTCAAATTTTTCACTTCCAAAAGAGGAGCTCCTTCTGGCTCCTTTGGGGAGAATGGCTGTGCCGAAAACCAATTTCGCAGTTTTTTTTGATCAGACTCATCTAACACAACTGAATCGGCATGAGCTGGCTTCTTTTCCTTTGTAATATCAATTCCTGCATAACGCATGGCGGTTATATAGAGCGGCTCGCGAATACCATTATCTCTAAGCAGATTTGTTGAAAGCAATTCATCTGGCGTCAAATCAGCAAGAATTGTACCATCATTAACAAGCACAATGCGATCCACATTTCTCCAAAGTACATCCTCTAGGCGATGCTCGATAATCAGAACAGTCGTATCCGTCTTTTTCTGAATCTCATCAATCAGTTCAATTGCCTGCTTTCCTGCTGCCGGATCGAGATTAGCAAGCGGCTCATCAAAGAGAAGGATCTTCACCTCATCGACCATAACACCAGCAAGGCTGACTCGCTGCTTTTGTCCGCCTGACAGCTCATGCGGTGCGTAGTCCAGATGATGCTCGATGCCAACAAGCTCTGCCGCATGCTTTGTAATTTCATGCATTTTGTCCTGAGGTGTACAGCTGTTTTCTAATGCAAACGCAATATCCTCACCTACCGTCAGACCGATAAATTGTCCATCTGGATCCTGTAACACTGTTCCCACATGAGCTGACATTTCAAAAATGCTGCTTTGCATCGCATCTACGCCATCTACAATCAGCTTGCCTGTACTTTCACCAGGATTAGAAAATGGGTTTAACCCATTGATGCAGCCTGCCAGCGTACTCTTTCCGCTGCCGGAAGGGCCTGCGATCAGTACCTTTTCTCCCGGATAAATATTCAGATTGATCCCTGTCAGTGTTGGCTTTTTCTGTGCCCGATATTGGAATGAAAAATCTTCAAATGAAATAACAGGGGACTTTTTCTTCGTCATTTAAACACCTCATAAAAACAATAAAAATCAAAGCCTTTTCACAAGCCGAAAATTTTTCAGCTAAATGAGAAGGCTTTGTCAAAGTTTTATTCTCTATCGAGAGAACCTTTCTTTGCAATGGTCTTTGTATATGCCACAATTAACAGTCCGCCAACAATCACTCCTGTGATGGTATTGGAGATTGCTGCAAATACACCCTGCGCAAATACCTTTTTTACAGGCTCTGCGTAAATTAAAATATCAAGTACTGGCGCTACGACTACCCAGCCAATCACATGCGCTGCCACATTAGCGATTGCGAAGATAGCTGTCTTTGTCTTGTCAAATACACCTTCCTGTACATTGAGCTTCTTTGCGAACAGACCAATCACAACGCCGACAAATGCGGATGTGATTACCCAGCTCCACCACGGGCTGCCGCCCCATGATAAATCGATCAGTGCATGTCCGATAAATCCGATCAGACCGCCTGCTACTGGTCCGTACATTGCTGCTAACAATGCAAGTACTGCATACTGCAAGCTGATATTTGTGTTTGGAACCGGGCTTGGAATTGCCACAAAACGTCCCAGTACAAAAAACAATGCTGCGCCGATTCCAACGGCAACAACGGTTTTAATGCTGTTGTTTTTCATAACCTCTCCTCCTCTGATTGTAACGTCAAATGTCTCATTTATTTTGTTCTAACGAACCCATAAACTGAAACAAGAAACGTCTCATTTGTCTTTTTACAAGACATTGCTAGTATACGTCCTATGAGAGGTCTTTGTCAATCGGTTCCTATCTTTTTATTCACTTTGAACTTACTCACTTCTAAGTGCAATAACTGGGTCCTTCTTTGCAGCAAGCTTTGACGGAATCAGTCCGGCGATCATCGTAAGTGCCACACTAATTGCAACAAGAATGACTGCACCCATGACTGGAAGCTTTGCAATATTTCCGATTCCTGTCAAATTGTCAATTACCATGCTGATTGGAATGTTAAGCAACAACGTAACGCCAATGCCCATAAGACCTGCCGTCAGACCAATGATCGCAGTCTCTGCATTAAAGACTCTGGAGATATCCTTCTTTGATGCACCGACACTTCGAAGAATACCAATCTCCTTGGTACGCTCTAAAACGGAAATATACGTGATGATTCCAATCATGATGGAAGAAACAATCAGTGATATGGATACAAATGCAATCAAGCCATAGGAAACGGCATTTATCATCGTATTGACACCCGACATTAAAAGTGCCACATAATCCGTATAACTGATCTGGTCATCTTCCTCTGCTGTCTCATTGTACTGCGTGATCACATCGGCAATCTTTTCCTTATCGTCAAAGCTCTTTGCGTAAATATTGATCGCAGACGGAGAATTGATATCCACCGCAGATAATTTCTGTAAAGTTTCCTCAAGTGTAGAACCTGAAACCGTTGATGGCATATATTCATCGTAATACTTAGCAAGCACTGTGGTATCATCGGTACTGTCAATCAGCTCATCAAATGCCTTTGCCACTGCTGCATATCCTGCTGTACCAAACAGATCTCCCTGCTCAGTCGCATTCACACGCATCTGAAGTACCTGTGCCTGTGCGGACTCCGACTTATTTTCCTTTACCATCTGTACCAGCTGCTTCTGAAGCATTGTTTGAAGCTCCTCGTCGCTGTAATCCTCCAGATAGGATTTTGCCGTCTCCTCATCCATGCCCATCGTGCTAGCTACTAATGTAATAATTGCATCACGGCTGGAGAAATTCTTCATATACATCGCAGTCATCTGCTCGATTTCCTCATCGGTCGGCTCAGAAAGAATCTCGGTGTAAATCTTTGTCTTTTCAATATCATTTAAGCCTGCAAAATATTCAGTAATCTTCTCTGCCTTCTCCTCATCAGTCGGATCGTTCTCCTCGGTGATGACAAATGGAAGTCCGGTCAGAAGGTCGAGATTTTCATTTTCTGGAAGCTTCTGCTCTTTTACAAGCTCGCTGTTATTTGTCTGCTCAATCACATATTGAGTCAGTGCAGAGGTGTAGCCAAAGCTTCCTGTTGCAGAGGTTACAGCTGCATCTGGATTTGGCTTAATAATACCGACAATCTTTAGCTCATAGCCATGATCAATCACTAACTCCATCGAGTCCTTATCGTCACCAATATATTTCCAGGTACCATTAACCTCTTTCGTGTAATAATCCGGATTTACAATCAGCTTAAAGGTCGTTTTTAACACATCATCATAGGAAATCTCGCGCTGCTCGGTATTTAACGCTTCTGACTTCATGACTGCCTTCATCGCGTCCACCACCTCGTCATCACTGACTAAGCCAAGCGCGTAAAATGCCACGTCAGTAATCTCATTATTATCCGATAAAATCAACACAATCTCATCTGCTGACTCTGGCCATCTTCCCGCCTCAAGATCATACTGGTCATACACCATATCTGAAATCAACTCACCGTCATTTCCCGGAAGAAGTTCGGACCACAGACTCATCATACTGCTGCTCATCTGAGACATCGAGGACGAAGACATACCCATCATGGATGCCATGGAATTCTCCGAGGAGTCGCTTCCTGTTGACGATGAACTAGTCATTCCATTCATAAAAACAGAGGTCATATCCGTACTGCGATAGCCATCCTCGGTCTCAATATAGGTATTGAGTGCCACATCGTACTGATACTGAATGGTTTCCACATGATCTTTTAATACATCGCTGTCTTTTTTCTCAGGCTCCTCTGCCATTTTTTCTTCCAGATAGGCCTTAAACTTTGTCAAATTATTTGTATCACTATCGGATGCAAACATTGCATTGAACATCTGACCCATACGGCTGTTGGAATAAACCGTATTTTCCTTTTTGTCTGCATTGTCTCCATCCTCCTGCGGCATTGTTGCCGTCAGAATGCTCGCAAGTGGGGATTCTTCCTTCGCAATCGAAACCGGATAGGAGGAAAGCGTATCGCGCTGTAAATCGTTTACATAGTCCTGAATACCGGTCGACAGCGACAAAATCAGTGCAATGCCGATGATTCCAATGCTACCCGCAAATGCCGTGAGCAGTGTACGTCCCTTCTTCGTTTTTAAATTGTTAAAACTAAGGGACACTGCGGTTCCCATCGACATGGAAATCTTCTTTCGCTTCTGCGGGGTCACACTGATCTGATCCGGCACGTTGTACGGATCGGTGTCATCCACGATGCGGCCGTCCAGCACGCGGATAATTCGGGTGGAATATTTTGCCGCCAGCTCTGGATTATGAGTTACCATGATGACAAGCTTATCCTTTGCGATTTCCTTTAACAGCTCCATGATCTGTACACTCGTCTCTGAATCGAGTGCGCCCGTCGGCTCATCGGCAAGCAGAATGTCTGGATTGTTGATCAGCGCACGCGCAATCGCTACACGCTGCATCTGGCCTCCGGACATCTGATTTGGACGCTTATGAATATGATCCGCCAAGCCTACCTTCTTTAACACCTCAATCGCTCTCGCACGGCGCTCCTTCTTGGAAATGCCAGCCAAAGTCAATGCCAACTCAACATTTGACAGCACGCTCTGGTGCGGAATCAAATTGTAGCTTTGGAAGACAAAACCAATCGAATGATTGCGATAATAATCCCAGTCGGCATCCTTATACTTGCTCGTGGATACGCCATTAATGATCAGATCACCACTCGTATAACGATCGAGACCGCCGATAATGTTAAGCAACGTTGTCTTTCCCGAACCGCTCTGTCCAAGAATCGACACGAATTCGTTTTCGCGAAAGTTCATGCTAACGCCCTTTAACGCATCTTGTTTGGTGTCTCCTGCTACATACGTTTTCACAATGTTTTTTAACTGAAGCACGTTGTTCTCCTTTTCTTTTTTGAATGTGAAACAATTGTTTCTCGCGTTTTTAACAATGCGACTTTCATTATATTCCCTTGATTTTTCTGCGTCAATTCGTTGACTGTTTATTTTAGAAAGATTTAATTAAACCGTCACAGTTCACAGGTGGGGTTACGAAAAGCCCCTCGGAAACGAAAAGTGGCCTGCAACCTGTGCAGACCACCTCTTATCTCTTATAAAATCAAATTTTTCTCGTGTTCAAATTCATGTCTTTTGCCATGAATTGATTGACCGATTCCTGCTATTACTGCTGTTTTTCAATCTTTACAAGACGGCTTGTTCCAAGTCTGTCAGCGCCAAGCTTTACAAACTCATCTGCATCTGCAAAGGATGAAATTCCGCCGGCTGCCTTAATCTGCACATTCTCACCTACATGTGAAGCAAAAAGTGCGATATCATCAAATGTTGCACCTGCCTTGGAAAATCCTGTAGATGTCTTAATAAAATCTGCCTTTGCCGCAGTTACTACTTCACACATACGAATCTTCTCTGTATCTGTCAGAAGACAAGTCTCAATGATAACCTTTAAAATTTTGTCACCGCATGCAGCCTTCAGGCAGCGGATTTCTTCTTCAACAAGATCGTATCTGCCGTCCTTTACCCATCCAATATTGATTACCATATCAATCTCATCTGCACCATTTTCGATTGCGTCTCTTGTCTCGAACTCCTTTACAGCTGTAGTGTTATAGCCATTTGGAAAACCGATTACAGTACAAATCTTCATTCTATCGCCTACATAACCCTTTGCCTGCTTTACGTAGGACGGCGGAATACATACGGATGCTGTCTTAAAACGGATAGCATCGTCACAAATCTGACGAATTTCCTCCCATGTTGCTCCCTGTGCCAACAGTGTGTGGTCTACTTTATTTAACAGCTTTGCGTGATCCATTTTGAATCCTCCATTTCTTCATAAATAATCTCTATACTTTTAGTATAATGGATTCCGCACTTTCTTTCAACCTGTTTCTTTATTTCTTCTTTGCTTTGTTCCTGGCAGCAAGAATTCCTCCGATTTTTCCCGACTCTTTTGATGTAAGATTTCCGTATCCGCCTGCATAGATTTTGTCAATCACACCTATCTCCTCTGCAATCTCAAGCTTTTGAAGATCTTCTGCTGTCAGCTTATTCCAATCAGGCTTTGTTTTTCTTTTATTATTTTCCATGAAAACAGCTCCTTTTTTTCTTTATTATGCCCAAAATGATACTTGTTTTTCCTGTTTTATCATGATATTCTTTCTGCATAATATTGTTCTCACAGAAAGGCAGATTGTTATGATTATTGCAGTTGATATTGGAAATACAAATATTGTAGTAGGAGGAATTGAAGCAGATCACGTTTTATTTACAGAACGCCTCTCTACACGTACCGATAAGACAGAGCTTGAATATGCTATTGATTTTAAGCTCATTTTTGAACTTCACTCTATTTCACGCGCACAGGTGGAAGGCAGCATTATCTCATCTGTTGTTTTGCCTTTATCGAATATTATAAAGACCGCGCTGACAAAATTAATTCCTAAAGAGCCGTTGATTGTCGGACCTGGCGTAAAAACAGGTCTTTCTATTCGTATTGATAATCCAACCCAGCTTGGCAGCGATCTTGTGGTTACAGCCGTTGCCGCTATAGCTGCTTATCCGGTTCCTTCTATTATTATTGATATGGGAACTGCAACGACTTTTTCTGTTATAAATGATAAGCGCCAGTATATAGGCGGTGCCATTGCCCCTGGTGCCGCTGTTGCACTAAACTCACTCTCATCACAGACATCTCAGCTTCCTTTTATCAGTTTAGAGGCGCCAAAGCATGTGATAGGCAGCAATACAATTGACTGCATGAAAAGCGGTTCCCTCTTTGGCAATGCCGCAATGATTGACGGCATGATTCGCCGCATCAAAAAAGAAATTGGCGAAAATGCTATTGTAGTAGCCACAGGCGGTATCGCATCGGCAATCCTTCCTTACTGTGAGGAAAATATTTCCTACGATCCTGACTTAATGCTTAAAGGGCTTGCACTAATTTATAAAAAAAATCAAACTCGATAATCACGTATTGCATTCCATTTTTTTAGGTGATAAAATTCTTATAGGCTTGCACAACTAGTTATATCATTAATTATGCAGTCAAAAATGAGGAGGTACTCGCGATGCGAAATGAAGAACTTCTAATCCGCTTAACCCAAACTCAGGGCATCGCCGGATACGAAAAAAAAGTACGCGAATTGATTGAAGAGGAGGTGCGTCCATACGCAGATGAGCTGATTGTTGATCCGCTCGGAAGCCTGATTGCCGTTAAAAAAGGCAAAGGCGGACCACGCTCCAAGAAAATCATGTTTGCTGCTCACATGGATGAAATTGGCTTCATGGTAAAGAAAATTGAGGAAGATGGACGTCTTTTAGTATGCAATGTTGGCTGGAACTGGACTGCTTCTGCTTATAACACAAGAGTCGTTTTTAGAAATGGCATCTATGGCGTCGTCAGCAGCATGAAAAATATTGAGGATGCACACAATGATCCTAATGCGCTATTTATTGATATCGGTGCCAAATCCAAGGAAGATGCACTTAAATATGTCCATGTTGGTTCTGTATGTGGCTATTGCGGCGAATATCTTCCACTTGCAAATGATCTTGTCTGCTCAAAAACATTTGATGATAGAGTTGGCTGCTTTCAGTTAATTGAAGCACTTCGTGAAAATGACGGAACTTATCCTAATGACATTTATTATGTATTTACCGTTCAGGAGGAAGTTGGCTGCCGCGGCTCTAAGACAACTGCTGCCTTTATTAAACCAGATATTGGCATCGCTGTTGACGTTACCCCGGCACATGATTATCCGTGCGACCTGACTGGAAGCAATGCAATCGGCGAAGGAATCGGCATCAAGGTTGCAGATCCATCTGTTCTGTGTGATGAGGATGTCATTGCTGCCATGGAGCAGTGCTGCCGTCATAAAGATATTCCATTTCAGTATGAAGTCATTGATAAAGGCGGCTGCGATGCCTCCAGTATGAATCTTTCAAACTTTGGCGTTCGTGCCGGCGGTATTTCCGTTGTCACTCGTTACGCTCACTGCAGCAGCAGCGTTATCTCAAAGGAAGATGCTGAGGCTGGCATTCGTCTTTGTACTGCATTTTCAAAATATGAATTTCAATTCTGATTTAAGGGGGAACAAGCGTTATGATACATAACACTTCTTGGCCGTATGCCAATGAAACAGGTATCACAGAAAAGCTTAACTGCGACGTTCTTGTTCTTGGCGGCGGACTCGCAGGCTGCTATGCTGCTATCGCCGCTGCCAGACGCGGTCAGTCTGTAATCTTAGTTGAAAAAGGTGCTGTTGAAAGAAGCGGCTCTGCCGGAACTGGCTTTGACCACTGGGAATCTGCCTGCACAAATCCCTGCTCTGGTGTAACACCTGAGGAAATTGCCTGGGCCTATGTCAATGAGCAGGACTACTACAGCAACGGAATTGCACACTATATTGAGTGCCGCGAGGGATATGACCGTATGCTTGATATGGAATCATTTGGCGGCAAGATACGTGATACAAAAAATGAATTTGAGGGTGCAGCTTTTCGCGATGAAAAGACAAAGCTGATGTTTGCCTATGACTACAAGAATAAGTTTACGCTGCGCGTGTGGGGTTCAACCTTTAAGCCTTCTCTGTATAAAGAGTTAAAGCGTCTCGGTGTAAAACTTCTTGAACATACAGAAGCTACTGCCCTTCTGACCTCTTTTGTAAATGGCAAAAAGCACGGTGCCGGAGCCTGCGCTATGGATGTGCATACCTGCAAATTTTATATTCTGCGCGCAAAATCAACTGTTCTCGCTATGTCCCGTCCTGCCAGAGTATGGCTGTTTGACGCAGATCAGCCTGGTCTGTGCGAATTTCGTCCATTCCAGAGCATCGGAAGCGGTCATGCAATGGGCTGGCGAAGCGGAATTGAATTTACTATGATGGAAAAATCTGTCCGTGCTGAGTATTCAGCTGCCGGACGAAGCTTTCCAGCTTATGGCACCGGAAATAATCACAATACCTGGTACGCGGCAACGATGGTCGATGCCAGAGGTGTCGAAATTCCATATGTAGACCGCGATGGAAAAGAGCTTACAAGCGTGTTGGAGCGTTATTATCCGGCTCCAGGTCAGAAATTCTTCTTAAAGGGCGGCGTAATCGACAATCCGAAGTACGAGTATCGTGGCCCGGAAACACTCGATTTTGATGAACTTATTAAGCGCGGCTATCAGCTGCCGTTCTATGCGGATCTCAGCCGTATGCCAGACGAGGAGCGCCGCGTTATCTGGGGCATGATGGTTGGTGAGGAAGGAAAGACGAAAATCCCGATTCTGCAAAATTATACGAAGCGTGGCTTTGATCCGACAAAGGATATGCTGCAAAGCTACGGTACTGGATGGCAGTCTGCTAACTTCCTTGAGCAGGAGCGCCAGTTCTTCGGTGCACCGGGCGGCATTCTTCACGACTGGGATCTCAAGACAAACATTGATGGCATCTATGCTGCCGGTGATCAGCTTTATGCATCTGACTGCGCCGGATTTGCCTGTGCAACAGGTTACTATGCCGGGCGAAAAGCTGCTACCAGTGCAAAGTCCTGTGAGCTTCCATCTTACGATCCAGAGGAAGCGGCCCGCGAGCAGGCCCGTCTGTACGCACCGCTCTTTGTCAAAGATGGAATCAACTGGAAGGAATTAAATCAGGCGATTGCAAAAGCCATGCAAAATTACTGCGGCGGTGTTCGCTGTGAGGCTCTTCTTCGCGAAGGTCTTGATCTGCTTGGCTCTTATGAGCGCGATATCGTTCCTCAGCTTTCCTGCAAAAATCCACATGAACTGATGCGAATCCACGAGGTACTAGATATCCTGACAGTTGCCCAGATCGTGCTTCATGCCTCGCTGCACAGAAAGTCAAGCTCTGCACCGCTTTTCTTTACAAGAAGCGATTATCCAAAGATGGACCCACAGGCGGATCACTGCCATATCGCACTCCATCAGGAGAACGGTACGGTAATTGAGCGCCGTGTGCTGCTTGATTTCTTTGGAGATTTGCAGACTGAGTACGAGAAGCGAAACAAAGATTATGAGGAAGAAAGGGAGGCAAATGGATATGCAAAACGATAAGCTTGTAACCAATTCTTTCGACTTTTCCAGTGTCAGCTTTTCACTCGAAGAGGTTCCCTGCAGTGTTCAGCCGCTCTCTTTTGATGAGTCGCTGTGCATAGGCTGCGGAACATGTGCGCGTGTCTGTCAATGTGATATTCTCTTCCCATCAGATAAGAAGGGAACTCATCCGATTGTCGCGTATCCGGGCGAATGCTACTACTGCGGCGCCTGTGTAATGGCTTGTCCGCGTCCTGGTGCAATCAGCCTGAATCATCCGCTTCGCAACCGCGCGAAGTTTGTGCCGATTATTTCACAGTAAAAAATCACCCGCTGCCGATCATAAAATCAGTAGCGAGTGATTCTTTTTTATTTCACTTTTAATTTATTTTTGAATAACTTTTCAGAATTATTCAGCGTCAGCTGCCTTCTGGTTCTCTGGAAGTCTTGTGCTGTTTCCTGCCTGGAATGCTTCAAGTCTCTCATCAACAACTTCCTGATATCCCTGATCTGCATACTGCTGTGCATAATCCTCATACATTGCATCAAATTCTTCTGGCTTACACATGGTCAGCGCATCTCTGAACTCCTTGTACAGCTCACCTAAGGTGTTCTGATACTCGGACTGTGCAGCGATTACTACTGAGAACTGGCAGTCACTTAAACCATACTGATCAGCGATTGCAAGACGATCATAGTAATACTTAATGATATCATCTGTGAAGTTCTGCGGCAGATCCTGCGGAGTATCAGCCTTGATATTCTCTTCAACAGTATCAAATGTTCTCTTTTCCTTTACGATACACCAGTAGTCCTTGCTGTTGTTGAAGCCCTGCTTGTAATCACCATTGTAATCACTAACGGTAACTGGGTTGCCATCTTCGTCTAAGTTGTAGTTCTCGCCCTCAATACCCCACTGGAAGGTGTACAGGTTTTCTGGCTGACTTAACCACTCCATGTACATCCATGCAGCCTTTAACTCATCATCAGTTGCAGTGTTGGAGAATCCAACGATCATACCAAATGGGTTCTCTGCTCTCCATGCTGGAACTGTTACGATTCCATCTTCACCAGACTCATCTACTTCACTGCTGATCGGAGTGATTGCTAACTTTCCATCTGGATTCTGATCATAGAATGCATTCAGGAAATCTGTGCTTGCACTTACATATCCGCTGTAGCTGTAGCTCTTGCCATTTACAAAGTTTGCCTTTGCTGTCTCAGAGTCGATGATGTAATACTCTGGATCAGTGATACCAGAATTGTAATCCTCATTTGCTCTCTTTAACAGGTTATAGTTTGGCTCCCATCCAAGTGCTGGAATGTTGTAATCGCCATACATAGCCCACTCTTCCTCGTTGCAAGGATAAGTTCTGTATGCCTGATTCTGGTCAGATCCAACACCAGTCAGCATTGCACCGCCGCCTGGATGCTCACAAAGACCTGCCTCCATGATCTTGTTCATAGCATCAAGATACTCTGAACGCTTAGTCGGTACATGATCATATCCTACCTGCTCCAACCAGTCCATACGAACAAATGTCTGGAAAGAATAAACGGTATCATAATATGGTCTCTCAGCAAGTGCAAAGTATGTCTCACCGCCAAGTGTGCTGTACATCAGACGTCCGCCCTCTTCCATGGATGCATAATAGGTAGGAGCTACCTCCTTGAAATCGTCCATGCTAAATGTTGCCAGATAACCATCATCTGCCCACTGAGCTACCTTCGGATAATCATACTCCATCAGGATTGTCGGCAGGTTCTGATCTGCTGCAAGCAGTGCATATGATGTCATAACATCACTTCTTGTAATCGGAACATACTCAACCTTAATGTTGTACTGATCTCCAAAATTCTCCTGAATCCAGCCGGTCCAATAGTTGTTGGAAACATCCGGAACACCTTCTGCACCTCTGTCATAAACTGGAACTCTCAGAGTTACAGTTTCTGCAAATGGCTCCCAATTTGTGGTAGAAGCTGCCTCGTCTGCCATAGCCGGAATACATCCTGCTACCATAGCACCTGCCATTGATACGGCGAATACCTTGCGAAGATTCTTTTTCATAGTAAAATTCCTCCTTATATAAAGATCGTTATATATTTTGCCGCTGCCTTCAGCAGACAACGACGTTATATCGTATCTTATTGCCCCTTGTTGCCAAATTCCTTTGATGTCATTTTTCTAATTCACGTAACGATTTGTAATAAAATCTTTTTAAATCCCAATCAGCCCTTTACAGCTCCGATCATAACACCCTTTACAAAGTATTTCTGTAAGAACGGATATACACAAATGATCGGAATAGTTACGAACATGATACATGCTGCCTGAAGTACTTCTGGTGTACTTGTAACGACAACCTCACCAGAAAGCTGTGCTGTCTGTGCCTCTGATGCAGAAGATACAAGCTGTGACAGCTTATACTGAACCATCTTTAAACCCTCAGAACGGATATAGTATTTATTATCTGCATAAGAGTTCCAACGTCCTACTGCATAGAACAATGACAGAGTTGCCAAAATTGGCTTTGACAGCGGAAGTACAATTTTCCAGATGATCTGGAAGTTCGTTGCACCGTCAAGAAATGCTGCCTCCTCCAAGCTGTCCGGAATATTGGACTGGAAGTAGGTTTTCATAATCAGCATGTTGTATGGTGCATAAATTAATGGTAAGATCAATACCCACACAGTATCAAGCATATGTAAATCAGAATACAGAAGATATGTAGGAATCAAACCTGCACTAAAATACATAGGAAACATCAGGATAAAGGTAAAGAATGTTCTTCCCTTTAATCTCTTTCTTGACAGCGGATAAGCTGCACATGTACAAGCGATCATACCCATTAATGTAAACACCAATGTAACTACTACACTGTACAGGAAGGAACGAACCATCGAACCATCCTCAAAAATAGATGTATATGCATCCAGATTAAAACCAATCGGCCAAAAGCTGACTCTCTTTGCCAGAACTGCTGTATTACTTGAAACAGACTTTGCCAGCAAGTGAATAAACGGAACTACACAAGTCGCACACAGGATCACAAGGATGACCACCATCACGACGTCGCTGACATGAAATTTAGTTATGGCTCTGCTACCATCGGTAACAATGTCATTTTCTTTCTTTTTCTTTGCCATGACAATTCACCCTCCTTATAATAATCCTTCCTCACCAAGCATCTTTGCAATGCGGTCAGATAACAAAACAAGTACAAGTCCTACCAGAGACTGGAAGATACCAACTGCAGTTGCCATACTAAACTTTGCACTTGCAAGACCTTTATCGTAAATATAGATAGCAAGCTGATAAGAGAAATCCTTAACCTGCGTATTTCCGAACTGATCCAGACGCTCGTAGTTACTTCCCATAACCTTACCAAGATTCATGATAAGCAATGTAACAACAGTTCCTCTGATACCAGGAAGCGTAATGTTCCACATACGCTGCCAACGGTTTGCACCGTCGATCATGGCTGCCTCATAAAGCTCACCGCTGATACCAGTGATTGCTGCCAGATAAATAATGGTGCCCCAGCCCATTCCCTGCCATACACCAATTAACAGGTAGGTTACTGCCCAGTGCCATTTTTCAGTCAAAAATGGAATACCATTCTGGATAATGCCTGCATTCATTAAGAATACGTTTACCATACCAGTGGTTGGACGGAACATCTGATAAGCAACGCTTCCGACGATAACCCAAGAAAGGAAATGAGGCAGATAAAGAATAGTCTGCGTAACCTTCTTAAAACGTGGAAAACGAAGTTCATTTAAAATCAATGCCAGAATGATTGGCATTGGAAAACCAACTGCCAGATCCAAGAGGTTAAATACGATAGAACTCTTTAACGCACGGATAAAATCTTTATCCTTAAATACCTTCTGGAATGTTGCCCAACCTACCCATTTACTGCCGGCATAACCTTTCGCAGGTTTGTAGTCCATGAATACCATACGGATGCCGCCATATGATGCATAATTGAAGATCACAACTAAAGCAACCGGAATCATCAAAAGCAGATATAACTGCCAGTCCCGTTTCAAAGCATTTGCCCAGGTCGTTTTTGTCTTTACGCCCTTGCCGATTGTAGCTTTTGCCATAGTTTGTCTCCTCCTTTCTCTTTTTATAGTGCAATATGTCACACTTGATTGTCTTCATTGTAGCACACTCTATCATTTTTTCTAATCAAACCATTTCATATACTATGCAATTTCAATCCTTTTCATATATTTTGTGTATTCATAACCGTTGTCAGCTTTTTAATTTGACAAAGATGACAGGTTACTTTAAAATATAAGTAACACTAACAGATGATTTTATACAAAATCATTATCATTAATGGAGTATACTATGGCAAAACAAAAAAATATTATTACTGAGTTTCGTAATTATCCGCTTCGTGTTGAATTTCCTATTCTGCTGCTGACAGGAAACCAGTGGTGGATTTCTGACGTTCCAAGTGCCAATCTTCACTTTCATAACTGCCTCGAAATTGGTCTTTGTCACGAAGGTGAGGGCACACTGATCATACAAAAAGAAAGCTGTCATTTTTCAGCTGGCGATATTACCATAATTGCGCGAAACATTCCTCACACAACATATAGTGCACCTGGTACGCAAAGTCTTTGGACATACCTGTTTGTTGACCCACAGGAACTTCTTGACCCGCTTACGGGCGGCTATGCCAAGCAGACATCAGAATTGCTAAGAAAAATCAATTCTGCTTTTTTAATTCCGGCAGGTCAAAGCCCTTCTGTTTCATTTTATTTTAACCAGATCTGCTATTCAATGCAGGAAAAGCCATCAAACCACCACTTAAAGGTTCGTTCTGATTTTCTTTCACTGCTGATTGACGCTGTTAATTTTCTTCCTAAGCAGGAAACTGCACCTGAAATGTTAGACAGTGCCTCTACGCTCTCGATCGTCCCGGCACTTGAGTATATCAAGCAAAATTATATGACAACCTTTTCGATGGATTATTTAGCAGAGCTATGCGGATTAAGCCCAACGCATTTTAGGCGTATTTTCAATCTTGCGATGGGACGCAGCCCACTCGAATATTTAAACACTGTACGTATCAATAAAGCATGCTATCAGCTTCGCTCAACTGAAAACTCTATATTAAATATATCGGAAGATGTTGGTTTTCACTCAATTTCCAGCTTTAACCGTTATTTCAGCCGTATGATCGGCATGTCACCACGAGAATATCGCTGCTGTGACAGTCAGGATGAACGACTGCAAAAATCTAAGATCATGAAATTTAATGGCTGGATGGAAGCAGAACGATAATTCTGTCATCAAAAAGAGGAACTGCAAAACAGTTCCTCTTTTTCATATCATTATATAATAATTATTTTTCAGGTGCCGCTGCCTCAACTGGCTTTTTTCTCGGACGGCCTCTCTTTGGTTTTTCTGCTGGTACCTCTGCTGCCTCTTTCTTTGGCGTCACTTCTGGTTCTTGTTCCTTAACCTTTCTTGGGCGGCCTCTCTTTGGCTTCTCTGCCGGTACTTCTTCTGCAGCTTCCTTTTTTACTCTTCTTGATCTAGTTGGCTTTTCTGTCTTTGCTGCCTCTGTGAGTTCTTCTGTCTTTGCTTTTCTCGGACGGCCTCTCTTTGGTTTTTCTACCGCATCCTTAGCTGCAGCAGTCTCTTTTTTTGATACTGCATCCTCGATTCTGCAAAATGCTGCTGCTGTACGACTTGGCAGATAAGCAAAGAAGCCTGTTCTTCCATCTGGAAGTTCAACCGTATTATAGACAACGTCCTTCGCAATACGATCCTGTCCACCAAATCTGCTCTCATCTGATGTCAATACAGCATGATACTTTCCAGCCTTAGATACTGGAACAAAATAGCCCTCAAAAGAACGATTTGGATGGAAGTTAAATGCAAATACAACATTTCCCTTCTCATAAATCATCATATCATCCTGCTGATGTACCCACATATTGTATGGATTCTCATCTTCTAAGATATGGTGCTCTTTTGTGAATGAAATCATTGCCTTATCAAAATCATTCAGCCAGCAGTACTTTAAGTTTGGATTGTCAACTAAGCTCCACTGACGTCTGCAATAATGATAACTCCAGCCATTGCCCTCTCTCGGGAAATCAATCCACTCTGGATGACCAAATTCATTGCCCATGAAGTTTAAATAGCCCTCGCCGCCAAGTGTCATCGTAATAAAGCGAATCATCTTGTGCAGTGCCACACCTCTGTCAATGATGTAGTTCTGGGTATTCTTCTCCATAGACCAATACATTTCCTTATCGCACAGACGGAACATGATCGTCTTATCACCAACAAGTGCCTGGTCATGAGACTCTGCATAAGCAATTACCTTCTCATGTGGTCTGTGGCTGGTAAGCTCATGCCAAAGCTTCCACATATCCCAATCTTCATCCTTGTATTCCTTTAAGAACTTAATCCACATATCAGGAAGACCCATTGCAAGACGATAATCAAAACCAATACCGCCTTCTTCAATTGGAATACACATGCCTGGCATACCAGACATATCCTCTGCGATACTCATTGCATTCGGATTTACCTCATGAATAAGCTCATTTGCCAATGTAAGATAAGTAATTGCTTCAATATCTGTATTCATGGAAAAATACTTGTCATAATTGTCAAAGCTTGTTCCAAGACCATGATCAAGATAAAGCATACTTGTAACACCATCAAAACGGAAACCATCAAAATGGAATTCCTTCATCCAGTACTTTAAATTTGAAAGCAGGAAATGAATAACTTCATTCTTTCCATAATTAAACAATCTGGTATCCCAAGCCTGATGATAGCCTCTTGCGCCACTGTGGAAGAACTGGTAATCTGTTCCATCGAACTCGTTGATTCCCTCACGTGTATTCTTTGCCGCATGAGAATGCACAACATCAAGCAGCACACGAATACCCATACTATGTGCCTTATTTACAAGATATTTCAGATCTTCTGGCATACCGCTTCGAGAAGCTGGTGCGAAAAAGCTGCCGATCTGATAACCAAAGGAACCGTAGTAAGGATGCTCCATAATAGCCATAATCTGAATAGTATTATATCCAAGATTTTGTATGCGCGGAAGTATCTTATCTGCAAATTCAAGATAAGAACCAACTTTTCTCTCCTCCTGAGCCATACCAACATGACACTCATAAATATACGGCGGAAGTTCACTGTGGAAATCCTGATCCGTCCATGCAAATGGTGTCTCTGGATCATAAACCTCTGCACTCCAAAGATAGGTTGTAGGATCCTGAACAACTCTGCGTGCATACAGTGGGATTCTCTCAAGCTCCTGACCATCATGCTCTACAATTGCTAAGACCTTACATCCATTCCACAGCGTATCCTTAGAAAGCTTTATCTCGAAAACGCCGTTTTCTAAACGCTCCATTGGATGCTTTCTGTGATTCCAACCATTGAACTCACCTGCCAGATACATCTTAGAAGCGCCCGGTGCCCACTCACGGTAAACCCACCCTTCCGATGTTCTGTGTATACCAAAATATTCATGTCCATTGGCAAAATCCACAATTGATCCATTTGCGCCAATAAGTTCCTCCCTTTTTTTATGATAATCATTGACGCGCAGATCTAGGTCAGCCTCATAAAGCTTCAGCACATCATCGTATTCCATAATCTTGTACTTCATAACTTTCCTTACCTTTCCGGTTCCTACAAAACCTTTTCTGAAATTACGAATAGACAGATATATCATACACCTTTTTATGTTTTTCGTCAATATCTCTATGAATATTCGTGTTTGTTTTAACGTTATCGTACAATTTCCATAGTTTCCATATGAAGACTCGGAATCGTTTTTGGATATGCAGCGATAGCCCGCTCTACAAAACTGCCATTTTCATATGCCTTTACAAGAAGGCGCAGTTCTTCAATTCTTTGAGAAAGCTTCTTGCCTGCATCCGTGTCTGATACAAGTATTCTTTTGTCCATTTTCTGTGTAATCTGAAGAGTTGGCATATCATCTGATTCTGGCTTAGACAATGGATGTGAAATATAATCATGATGCTGTGCCAGTGCAAGATAATGTGAATTAAAAATCAGCGTGTAGCCTGCAATACCAGTTTTGGCCTGATAAGCTTTTGACAATCCTCCATCAATTACATATAACTTTCCATCTGCCTTAACCGGATTTTCACCATCTTTTTGACGAACAGGAACGTGACCATTTATGATATGACCATGTACAGGATCTACACCAAATTCATTTAAAATCTGCTCACACACATGTGAATCTGCACTCAGACGGTAATAGCTATTATATACCTCCTCATGCAGTGCTTTCTCTTTTGTAAAATATCGTTCAAATGCAGACATTCGGCTCTTACCAAATAAAGGTGACTGTGCACTGCACCACAAAAGCCACATCTTGTCAACATTCTTTTGCTTATCCGGGTGATCCTTAGGAAGAAAATAGGCTTCTCTCGCTGCCCGCTCAAGACGATCAAGCAGCGCCCTGCCAGCATATTTTTCTCCATCCACCTCGACTCTTTCAAAGCTTCCATCTTCATTCATCGGAATACAGCCATGAAACAACAGATTTCCATTCATACATAAATACATGCTTCCGCTGCTGTAAAGAAAACGCACATGACGCTGCAAAGCTTCGCTGTGTGCAAATGATGCAGCTAACACATCCATAAGCTGCGCTTCCTTTTGTGTAAGCTCAAGCGGATTTTGTGGATCAACCGTTGGAAAATTCGTATCAGTTAACGGGCACGTAATTCCATTATACTTATACAGTCCTTTCTCGTAATCAATATGTTCAAGCAAATTTCTGTCTTCCATATGATATTCTGGATGACGGTGCACCATCTGGCCAATGAGTTTTAGCTGAATAACAGCCATCGCTTTATGCATCTTAGCCGACAGACTCTTTGCCACCTTATCATAGACATTTTCATCTAATACCTTTGGCAAAAAGCGCTCGCATAAATCATCGCGGTAAACCTCTGATGCAAAATCTGATAAAGGACGCAAATTGATTCCATAACCATCTTCAAGGCAGTCAAAATTGTTATAGCTAATTCCCATGCGCACAACATTTGCAATTAATACGCGGTTTCCGCATGCAGCACCCATCCATGAAATATCATGATTTCCCCACTGAATATCCACATCGCCATATTCAATTAATTCCTCCATGATCCTGTCTGGGCGTGGTCCTCTGTCAAAAATATCACCAATTACATGAATCCAATCCATTGTCAGACTGCGTATCAACTTGCAAAACTGGGGAATAAACGTATCTGCAAGCCCACTTGACACAACTGCCTCAATAATGCTGCTTCCATATTCTAAACGGCCCTCGTCCTGACCTGGATATAAAAGTTCTTCCATAAGGTAATCATACTCATGCGGAATTTTGCTTCTCACATGCACACGTGAATATTTAGCACTGACACTGCGGCACAGCTGCGTCAGATAAAAAATAGTATTCTTCATCCATTCATTTGTATCTCTGCCATACTCATGCATCAAACTAAGTACCTTAACCGGATCATAAATCAAATTGGCAAGCTGATTTTGCTGTGGATTAGTCAGTACATCCTGAAATTGAATACGAATCTTCTCACGAATTACTCCTGATGCACCGTTCATCAACTCTGAAAAGCCCTTATGCTCCCCATGTAGATCACTAAAAAAATATTCTGTTCCTTTTGGCAGGCTGCTCATTGCTGTCAAATTTGCGATTTCGCACAGCGCCGCCTGACGGTTTGGGTATTCTCTTGCCAAAAGCTGCAAATATCGTTCTTCCATTCTTAAATCCTCATATCTTCCTGTGCCTTTTATTTCAGGCACAAATGCCGGTGAAAAATCTCGTGTCAAACAGAATAAAACAAGATATTCTGTACATACTGTCTTCATATCGTCTTTTGCCGTGCCCGGGAACGAATCAAAAGGCGTTTATCCATAGATCATGGTAACAAAAAGAGCGGCTGCTCAAAAAGCAGCTGCCCCTTTTTGCATTCCGGCAGCATAGCTGCGGATTTATTTCTCTTCAGTCTCAAGACTAATATTATTTTCTGTCAGAATCTTCTCAAGCTCTGCTGTATCAAGACCTGCACCTTTCTTTGCGATATAAGCGGCCTTAATAAGATCAAATGCTCTTCTTTGTCCGCTTCTTCCAAACTGAACAAGCGCTGGCAAATTGTTCTCAACATTGCTTACAAATGCCTTCTGAAGTCCCATGCGTGCCAGTGCCTGGAATGCAAGATAAATATTATCAAAGCTCTTATCCTGGCTCTTCTCAAGAAGCAGACTCAGTGCCAGGCGGCCAATCTTCTCTCTGCTCTTTGCTGATCCATTTTCCTCGATAGTTTCAATATCGATTAAACTGCTGACATCCTCATTTGGATAAAGATCAAGCGCCATCTGCAGCTGATACAGACGATCTAAGCGATCCTGCGGGATTGCATCCTCACCCTTTTCCTTCTTCACTGCGGCAAGCTCCTCTGCAATTGGAAGACCTTCAAGCAGGAAGTTTACAAAGTTTCTGCTAACCGGACCTGCAAATGTGGAGGATTCTACCTGCTTAAACTTGCTCTTTAACAGCTCCTGGATAGAAAGATCAAACTCATCATTATCCAGTTCCTTATAATCAGCATGAGTGATCAGCTCCTGTAATAAGAACAGGAAATGAACTGTATCAACTACCTCATCATCAACTGCCTTAAAGCTGTCAATAAATCCCTGAATATTTCCAAGACGAGCCTGTGCCTCTGTGCGAAGTACCATAACTGGCTGATAATTTCTGTTTTCCTTCGGGAACTTATCTGCAAGCTCAACTAACTTTTCGAAGTCTCTTGCATTATATGTTGCAAGCAGCTCCATATAATCTGTATCCGGTGCACCCTTCTCCTTTAAAAGCTCTAACAGAGCAAAACTCTGATCAGTCTTTTGTGCACGCAATGAGCGGAAGAAACGGCTGTTTAACTGTGATACGCTTAACTTATCCATGTTCTGAGTATAATCAGTTACAAAATGCTCTGCAATAGTTACCTCAACTGCGCCAACACCCTTATCTAAGCTGTCAAGCAAAGCTCCAAGCAGACGATATTCATTGCGAAGCTTCAGATAGCGGATACGAAGCACATCACTAGAAAGCACCTCCTGACGATTCGGATGATCATTCTGGAACTGCTTTAACTCCTCATCCTTCTTTACAAAAAGCATCATGAAATAAACAACCTGTGGCTCCTCGCCAAACTTGTAGGAACTAAGCGGGCGATACATAGGTGCTAATGGTGCATGCTTTTTGCCTGCATAATGCTCCTGAAAATGTTTAAAGAAGCCCTGACGATCCTCTACTCTGTACTGGCTGCTCTTTCCTGTAAACCAAGAAATCTCATTTTCAATTTCTTCTGCCTTTTTACGGAATTTATGGCTTTCTAATGTCTTATTATAATCCTGAAGTATTACCTGTCTGTATGGATTTTTAAGCAGAACCTTTGCTGCCTGCATCTTTTCTTCTGCCATTTGTTACCTCTCTTTCGCTGCCGTGCAGCTTTTTCTATGTAATTTCTGCACTTATCATATCACAAAATTTCAAACAATTCAATTCAATTTTACCAATTTCATTGAATAAATTCTAAAAATAAATAAAAAATGCCAACCTAAGGATTTTTTCCTCAGGTCAGCATTTTTTAATTTCTTCATTTGTTAAAACTCAATGTTTAAATTCTTCGGGCCAAAACCAAGCGGAAGAATTTCTTTTAAGGTCATGATCTTATAATCGTTTGGCGAGGTTCCCAGAATAATTGGGAAGGTCTCATAATCACAAAATTCCATCATAACCTGACGGCATACACCACATGGTGCAGTCAGCACAAGATCGCCATTCTCTGGACCTGCTACAATTGCGATTGCCGCAAAAGAGCGTTCTCCCTCGCTGACAGCTTTAAAGAATGCAGTACGCTCCGCACAGTTGCTCGGTGTATAGCCTGCATTTTCAATATTGCAGCCACGATAAATTTTTCCATCAACTGTAAGAAGCGCAGCGCCTACTTTAAAATGAGAATACGGCGTATAGGCCATTTTTCTGGCCTCAATTGCTTCCTTAATTAAAACTTCTGCATCAATATTCATATACTTATTCCTATTACTTAGATTTGATATACGGTTTTCCATTTGCAGCTGGAACTCTTGCCTTTCCGACAAACAGTACAAGTGCCAGAATTGTTACAATATATGGAATCATTGAAATTAAGTTCGGAGAAACAATATTGCTTGTTCCTGCCAGAACCTTTACACCGCTGCAAAGACCAAACAGCATACATGCAAGCATGGCTCCGTGAGGTGTAAACTTACCAAAGATAACAGCAGAAATTGCCATAAAGCCCTGACCTACGATAACTGCCGGCTTAAACTGGTTTGTAGTTGCCATCGTAATATAAGCACCGCCGAGACCAGAGAAAAATCCTGATAGAATAACAGCAATATAACGTGTCTTTGTTACGTTGATTCCAAGGGTATCACAAGCCTGTGGATGCTCACCAACTGCGCGAAGACGAAGGCCAAACTTTGTCTTGTAGAATAAGAACCAGACAACCGCCACGCAGATAAAACAAATGTAGCCTGCCACATGGATATTTAATACATTATTCCAGAAGGAACCTGCCGGGAATACACCGTCAAGAAGCTTCGGAAGACGGCTTGCGTCATCAGTAATTGCCGGTGTATCAGTACTGTCTGCGAATAACACACGACAAATAAAAATTGCAATACCAGGTGCCAAGAAGTTAATTGCAGTACCAGAAATTGTCTGATCTGCGTTGCAGGTGATGCAGGCAAATGCATGAATCACTGCAACAAGTGCTCCTGCCACTCCTGCTAAAACAAAGGCTAACCATGGTGCTCCTGGAACAAAATAGCAAAGTGCTGCACCTGTAAATGCACCTACTGTCATCATTCCCTCAATACCAATATTTACAACACCGCTTCGCTCTGAAATACAAGAACCAAGCGCCGCATACAGAAGCGGAGGCGTTGCGATCAGCATCGCGTTGATCAAAAGTCCGAGATCTTTTATAAATTCATTCATCTTACTTTCCTCCCTTCTGCATCTTCTTCTGAGCAAATGCCTTGAATACATGTGTGATCGCAATAATTAAAACGATCGCACCCATGATAATATCAAGAACCTCCTTTGGTGCACCAACAAGGTTTAACTTAGAACCACCATACTTCATTGCACCGTAGAAAAGTCCAGCAAAGATACAGCCAATCGGGTTAGAGCTTGCAATTAACGCAACTGTAATTCCCTGGAAACCAAAGCCTTCCTGTCCAGCAAACTGTGCGATATGCATTGCATTTCCAAGAATCTGTACCGCACCGCCAAGACCTGCTAATGCACCAGAGATAGCTAGTGCCTTCATAACTGATGCACTAGAATTAATACCGCCGTACTCGGCTGCGTGACTGTTAAATCCAACGCTTCTAAGTTCATATCCAAGCGTTGTCTTATTGATGATATACCATATAATCACGGCTACAACAATTGCAATAATAATTCCATAATTTATTGTTGTACAGCCTGTCATCTGACGCACTGACAGCGGCAGCAACATCTTGGCATTGTCCAAAATATCAATGGTTGCTTCCTTTGACGGTGCCTTAATTCCAGGAAGATTTACAATATAGTTGGAAAGATAATAGGCAATCCAGTTCATCATGATAAAGGAAAGTACCTCATTGATTCCCTTTTTCACCTTTAACAGACCACAAAATGCAGACCACACAGCACCTGCTGCAGCTGCTGCAATCAGACAAAGCGGAACTGTAATTATTGCTGGCAGCGGACAAAACATTCCGATTACAGTCGCTGCAAGACTTCCCACTACAAACTGACCCTCTGCACCAATATTAAATACACCTGTACGGAAAGAGAAAGCTACACTCAGACCTGTAAAAATTAAAGGTGTTGCATAGACAACTGACCACGCCAAAAATTTTGGTTTTGCGAAGATTCCAGTAAACAGCTTTGCGTAAATAACGCCTGGATTCATTCCTGCAATTGCCAGAATAATTGCACCTGTTAAAAATCCGATCAGGATTGCAAACAGCGTGTAGATAATATTTCCTTCTAATATGCTCTTCTTATGCTTCATGCTGCTTTCCTCCTGCCATCATAATTCCAAGGGTCTTCTCATCTGCACCTGCAGCCGGCATACTTCCTGTAATCTGTCCGTCAAAGATAACCTCAATACGATCAGATACACTCATAATCTCATCCAGCTCAAAGGAAACAAGAAGCACAGCCTTATTTTTATTTCGCTGCTCAACTAAGTAGCGATGTACAAACTCAATAGCACCAACATCAAGACCACGCGTCGGGTTAACAGCAATCAGAAGATCCTTATCATTTGTGATCTCTCTTGCAATAATAACTTTTTGCTGATTTCCGCCTGAAAGCGTTCCTGCCGGACGAGACTCACTTCCTGCCGGACGAATATCAAACTTCTCTACAAGATCCTTTGCATGAGCCATAATGGCATCCTTTTTTAAGACACCTTTCTTTGAGTACGGCTCCTTCATGTAATTTTGCAAAATCAGATTTTCAGCAACAGAAAACTCCAGAACCAGACCATGCTTTTGGCGATCGGCCGGAATACTTGTGATGCCGCTCTCAAAGATTTCCTTCGGCTTTTTGTTGAAAACATTCTTGCCGTTAATAAGGACTTCACCGGAATCGCCCTTTTTCAATCCTGTCAAAATTTCAACAAGCTCTGTCTGTCCATTTCCATCGACACCGGCAAGACCTACAATCTCACCTCTTCTAACTGACAGATTAAGCCCCTTTAAAATCTCAACACCACGGTAATCCTTTCCATGAATATCCTTCACTTCAAGAACAACCTCTCCCGGCTTGATATCCTTCTTTTCTACCTTAAACTCAACCTTACGGCCTACCATCATGGCTGCAAGATCATTTTCATTAACATCACTGACTTTGACTGTATCAATATATTTTCCCTGACGGATAATTGTACAATAATCAGCACAGCTTGTGATCTCTTTTAGCTTATGAGTAATCAAAATAACGGATTTTCCGTCGGCTGTCAGATTGGAAATAATCTCCATAAGCTCTGTGATCTCCTGCGGCGTCAGCGATGCAGTCGGCTCATCCAAAATCAGGATGTCTGCACCACGATAGAGAACCTTTAAAATCTCAACACGCTGCTGCATACCAACAGAAATATCTTCGATCTTTGCATCCGGATCTACCTGCATATTGTAGCGCTTTGAAATTTCTTCTACTCTTTTTCGGGCTGTCTTTAAATCAACACTAAGACCCTTCATAGGCTCCATTCCAAGGATAATGTTTTCTGTGACAGAAAATGGCTGTACAAGCATAAAGTGCTGATGAACCATACCAATTCCAAGTTCAATAGCGCGGCTTGGACTGTGAATCACTTCCTCTTTTCCGCCAACAAAAATCTGTCCGGATGTTGGCTGATACAGACCATAGAGTACATTCATAAGTGTACTCTTTCCTGCTCCGTTCTCACCAAGGATTGCATGAACCTCACCCTTGTGAACGAGCAGATTAACATGGTCATTCGCTGTAAAATCGCCAAATTTCTTGACTATCTCACGCATTTCGATGGCTGGCTTCGTCACGTCCATATGACTGATTCTCTCCATCTCTTCCTCCTCCTTCGTCATATTATAAGCACTCAAAATTGCTCCTTTGTCTATGCTTTTTCTTTATGTGGTAACAACATCAATAAAACCGCTATTATGTGCAAGTTCTTCTAGCTGTTCCATATACTCTTTTGACGGACTTTCATAAATCCGATACTCTTCCCTGACGCCAAAAGGACGGTATGAGATGAGTTTGTAGCGCACTGGATGAATACTCTGATATGGCCTTAACAATTCTCCAGCTTTAATAATTGTATTTTCAATATCAAACAGACCTGGTACAATGACGGTACGAATTTCAAAAAGTTTTCCTAGTTTTGCTAAAAATACCGCATTCTCAAGTGTGTTTTTATTTGGCATTGCTGTGACTTTTACGTGATCATCCTCACTAAATGCTTTAATGTCCAGCATGACACCGTCTGTAACCGCTAGCAGATCGTCTTTTCCTGCAAACGGTGTGCTGCCGTTGCTGTCCATCATCGTATTTAAACCAACTTCTTTGCAAAGCTTAAATAATGATTCAACAAACTCACAATACAGACTGCACTCTCCTCCAGAAACAGTGACACCGCTTATAAATGGAATCTGCTTTTTTATCTGTTCAAAGGTCTGTTCTGGTGTCAAATTGCATATACGGGGGCTGCTTCCAAAACGGCATGTTTTGATGCAAGTGTCGCATCCTACACAGCGCTCTGGAAAGAAACGCACCTTTCCATTTTCATTTTGAAGCGCTCCCACAGAACAGACCTGCACACAGGCCATACAGCCTGTGCACATATTTCTTGTCTCTGGATTATGACAATAACGACAGTCCCAGTTACAGCCCTGAAAAAATACGGCCGTGCGATTTCCCGGACCATCTACGCTGCTAAATGGAATAATTTTATTGACCGGCGCCGTGATCATTACCGAATCCTTCTTTCCTGAACATGACCATTTTCAGTTGCACCTGTTGCAAGCTGCGTTGTATTTTGCAGCACACTCTCACCCTTTTGATACTTTTCAATCTCGGAACGCTTTGCTAAGTATCCGGTGACACGAATTACATCGCCGTCACTCTCATAGAAGGACAGGTAACGAAGATCAGCCTGGAATGCACCCTTTACGATGTCGAGCACAAACTGCGGATTCTTGTGTACTGTCACATCTACTGGGAAGATGTCGCCTGTACCAGATGGGAAGTACTTGTGGAAGCGGCTGCAGTGGCGCAGCTGATCAATCAGTTCCTTCGGTTCCTCACCAATCGGGATTCTAGTTCCAGGAGTGATGTTCTTATCCTGTGCGATGCCGACCTGTGCATGTAAAAGGAAATGACCGCCTGTTGCCTCACAGTATGGATTTACATGTGCATTATTAAATGCATTGATTGCCTCCATGATCTCAACACCGAGGTCATCTGCCTCCTTATCGTGACCAAAACGTGCCTTTTTGCCTTCAAGCTCCATCAGAATATTGACACACTCTGCCATGCCGACCATACCAAACATAGCTGTGAAACGATCTCTGTGAATAAAGCCTTCTTTTGCAAGGAAGTTGCTCTCAAAAAAGCCGCTATCCTCCACCTCAAAACGAATACGCTCATCCATATAAAGTGCCATGCGCTCCATTACATATGGCAGCTGATTTTCGAAAAAGTCCTTTTTATCCTTTGCGCGTTTTGCAATATTTCCAAGGATCAGACGGCACAGCGTATAGGAACCGCCGCCTAACAAAAGACCATTGTAGCAGCTGGCAATGACGTAATTCTCACCGAGTTCTTTTTTAAACATCTTATGGTTTGCAAAGCTCGGCTTAGCCGTCTTAAGTGCTGTTTTCACACACTCGATACCAAAATCATCCGGTGTGATATCAGTATCATATTTCATCGTAATATTTGGTACTGCATCTAAAAGTTCACGCTCTACCTCTAAGATCAAACGTCCTGCTCTGGTAGCCTTTGGTCCGATGTCGGCATGAGAGAATGAGTCTAAAACAGTTCTGTCTATGTGAGTAAAGAACAGCTTAAACAGCTTCTTTGCCTGTGCCTCGTCCACATCATCCATAAATGGCTCAAGCAGCTCATCAATGTTTCCTAAATAAACCGGGTAATTGGTGACACTTGGAACATTCTTATAAAAGATTAAAAGAGAATTTAATGCCTCATAAATATCCTTCGGCGGGTCAAGCTGTAAGAACTTGCTTCCTTCTCTCATAAACTTTGCATAGTCCGGCACAATATATCTCGGTCTTACCGGTGCATGACCCTCAAACAGATCACAGATGCACTGCTTTCCCTCAACCGGCTCAAGAAGATCCTCGAGTCCGTCTGGAAGATCCAGTACCTCAAGCAAAGAGTCTGCCTGTCCTGCAAGGTTAGTCAGCTTCTGCTCATGTGTCAGTTTACGGCTTGTAATAATATTTAATATTTCCTGTCTCGTGTTTTCCACACGTTCCATTGATATTGGTCTCAAAATGGCACCATCCTTTCTTAAGCTTACTTAAATTGGTACAACACTTTAATACAGCCTGCTTTTGTTGCCGCATTAAAGTGTTGTTATATTTCAGAGTTTAGTATTAAACGCTACTTTCTCATTTATATTCTATACTGTTTTTTGCTTTTAGTAAAGAGTTTTTCAAGAAAAAAAGAACCGCCACGGCATACCGTGACGATTCTTCTCTATTCTCATTCTACGTAAAGCACATTCACCTCGGGACTTTAGCTTAGGTAACATTGCCTCCCATTACAGCACCTTTGAGAGGAACTCGCGCGCACGCTGTGTTTTCGGATTTGCAAAAAACTCCTTAGGATCACCACTCTCTAAAATACGGCCATCATCCATAAAGATAACACGGTTTGCAACTTCTCTTGCAAAGCCCATCTCATGGGTGACAACGATCATGGTCATGCCTTCTGCAGCAACGCTCTTCATAAGATCAAGTACCTCTCCTACCATCTCTGGATCAAGCGCACTTGTTGGCTCGTCAAATAAAATTACATCCGGATTCATGGCAAGTGCTCGCACAATTGCGACACGCTGTTTTTGACCACCTGAAAGTGTGGATGGATACACATCTGCCTTGGATTCAAGACCAATGCGCTTTAAAAGCTCCATTGCCTCATTTTTTACTTCCTCGTGGATCTGCTTTTTGCTCTTTCCTGTTTTCAGCTTTTTTGCTTCCTTACAGCGTACATACTCTGGTGCCAGCATAATATTTTCCAGCACAGTCTTATTGTTAAACAAGTTAAAATGCTGAAATACCATACCCATATGACGGCGATGAACATTAATATCTACCTTCATATCTGCAATATCAACACCATTAAAAATGATCTTTCCTGATGTTGGATCTTCCATACAATTCAGGCATCGTAAGAATGTACTTTTTCCAGAACCAGAAGGGCCAATAACTGCAACAATATCACCCTTCTCTACTTTAAAGTTAATTCCCTTGAGAACCTCAAGATCATGAAAGTTTTTCTTCAAATCAATTACGTCTATCACTCTTCTTCAGGCTCCTTTCCATTAATTTAATACCAAGGCTGATCAAAAGTACAATCACAATGTAAATAAGTGCCATTACAAGATATGGTACCATAAACTCGTAGCTGTTTGTTCCGATATAGTTGAATGCAACATAAAGATCGGCGGCTCCGACGAAGCTGACAACAGATGTCTCCTTGACAAGTGCAATAAACTCATTTCCGAGTGTAGGCAAAATATTTTTTACAGCCTGTGGGATGACGATTTTGATCATAGTGACCGAAAAACTAAGTCCGACTGCTCTTCCTGCCTCCATCTGTCCCGGATCTACGGATTCAATGCCCGCACGCATCATCTCTGAAATATAAGCTCCGCTGTTTAAGCCAAAGACAAGCATGGATACCTGCACACCTGTCATATGCGCTCCCAAAAGAGGAAGCAGTACATAGTAGCACACCAGAAGCTGCACAACCATTGGCGTTCCACGGAACAAACCAACATAAAAGCTGCAAAAGCCATTCAATACACGCGGAAGAAGCTTATACTTTGGCATTACTCTTACTGAAGCAATCAATGTTCCAATCAGCACACCAACTAATAGACCTACTACCGCAATCATAACAGTATTCTGAAGGCCTTCAAGCACACGGACATATCCACGCTGCTCCACGAAAATCTCAATAAAACGGTCTATTTTACGACCAAAATCTCCCATCCTGTTACTCCTTACAGTGAATTAATTGCTGCAGTGATGCTTTCTGCCGGTGCTGCGTCAATGATAACATAATCCAGATTTCCATTCAGAAGATCCTGTACAGCTAAGGAACCATTCTTATATCCAACCAGAGTCATATCAAATCCTGCAAAGTCAAGATCTGCACTTCCCTCAACATAAAACTGAGCTGTTGTTCCATTCTGTGCACCAACCTTTGTCTTGCTGTCAAAGGTCTTAAAGATAGCTTCTACATCTTCCTTTGTCTTGCATGCATCAAATGTCGTATCATCTGCTGCAACGATCAGCTTCTGTGATGCATTATAGTAAGAATCAGTAAATGTTACCTGATCTTTTCTACTCTCAGTAATAGTAAGTCCTGCCATTGCGATATCACACTTCTGCTGTCCAACAGCCAGACATACAGCATCAAAATCCATGTTCTGAATTACAAGCTCTTTGCCTAAATAATCAGCAAGAAGGGCTGCCATCTCCATATCGATACCACAGTAATCTTCGCCCTTCATATACTCAAATGGCTCAAAACCTGCATTAGTTGCTACGACTAACTGATCCTTAGACTCATCATATTCTGCGGACTTTACCATAACAGGCTCGCCATCGCCAAAGTAATGATTGCAGATCTCATCAAATGTGCCATCCTCCATGATCTTTGCGATGAACTCATTTGTCTTCTCTAACAGCTCCGGCTGCTCCTTATCTACACCAAATGCATACTGCTCACTTGTCAGGTCAATATCAATAACACGAACTTTTGCATTTTCATCTGCCTTTGCTTCTGTTTCCTTAGAAACTGCCTCGCTAGATGCTTCCTCAGAAGAAGCCTTTTCTGAAGAAACTTCCTCAGAAGAAGCCTCTTCTGAAGATACCTTTTCTGTCTCTTTCTCAGTCGCTGCCTCGGTCTTCTTCTCAGTTGCTGCCTCAGTCTTCTTCTCGGTTGCTGCCTCAGTTGCCTTTGTTGAAGCTGCTGTAGTAGTCTTCTTATCACTGCTGTTTGAACCACATCCTGCAAGCATTACTGCTGCTGCCATTGAAACTGCTGTCATTGATGCAAATACTTTTCTCATAATCTATTCTCCTCTTTTTGGCTGTTTATCGGTGATTGCGATATCATACAGCCATAATTACGCACAGTAACCTATAAGTTACTGTGCAAAAAAGATGGCAGTGACCACGTCACTGCCACCTCGTTATGGCATTATCTGCCGATTAGTCCAGCTCGTATACGTCGCCGTACTTCTCCTCGAACTCTTCCTGATTCTTCGGAACTACAAGATCACCAGCAATGATATCCTTCTTTGCCTTCTCGATCTTCTCCAGAACATCCTTAGACAGGTTGTCTGTGGTCGGAGCGATATCAACACCGCCTGCTGCCAGGTCATATGTCTCAACGCCGCCCTCAAGTGTTCCAAGAATAGTCTTCTTTGTTGCATCGTAGCAAGCGTTATCAACTCTCTTTAAAGCGGAAGTCAGGATAGTCTCAGGTGCCAGTGGGCTCTGGTCAGAGTCAACACCGATTGCCCAGATCTTATTTTCCTTGCATCCATCGATAACACCGATACCAGTACCGCCTGCTGCGTGGAATACAACATCTGCACCCTTTGTTACCATGGTATTTACTGCAGTCTTTCCACCACTTGCATCACCGAAGTTGTTTGCATTGTACTGGAGGATGGTTGCATCCGGGTTTGCATCAAGAACACCTGCACAGTAACCATAACCGAAGGAGTTCATGGTCTCATTTGCTGCTCCAGTAACGAAGCCTACGATGTTACTCTCGGTTGTATAACCAGCTGCCAGACCTACTAAGTAGGAAGCCTGCTCCTGCTCAAACATCATACATGTTACATTATCCAGATCTGCATTAGAAGCATCATCAATGATAGCAAACTTCTGATCCGGGTAAAGCTCTGCTGCATCACGAACAGCATCAGCCATCATGTATCCAACACATACAATAAGATCATAATCCTCATCTAAGAAGCTCTCGATATTCGGAACATAATCTGCATCACCCTTAGACTCAATATACTTAACTTCACAGCCGAATGCCTCGCCTGCTCTCTGTAAGCCTTCCCATGCTGACTGGTTGAAGGAACCATCGTTTACACCGCCGACATCAGTAACCATACCGATCTTAAATCCAGTTCCATCGATATCCTCTTCTGTCTCTGCCTCTGTCTCTTCTTCTGAAGATGCTTCCTCGCTAGATGCTTCCTCAGACTCTGCTTCAGTTGCTTCCTCGCTGGATGCTTCCTCAGTCTCTGCCTCAGTTGCTACTTCGCTGGATGCTTCCTCAGTCTCTGCTTCAGTTGCTTCCTCGCTGGATGCTTCTTCACTGGATGCTTCCTCGGTCTCTGCCTCAGTTGCTTCTTCGCTGGATGCTTCCTCAGTCTCTGCCTCAGTTGCTTCCTCGCTGGATGCTTCCTCAGTCTCTGCCTCAGTTGCTACTTCGCTGGACTCTTCCTCAGTCTCTGCCTGTGCGGAAACGTCCTCACTGCTTGCCTCTTCGGAAGATGCCTCTTCACTGGATGCTTCCTCGGTCTTTGCCTCAGTTGCTTCCTCGCTGGATGCTTCCTCAGTCTTTGCCTCAGTAGCTGCCTCTGTTTCTTTCTCAGTTGCCGCTTCGGTTTCCTTCTCAGTAGCTGCCTCAGTCTTAGCCTCAGTAGTAGCTACCTCTGTTTTCTTCTCAGTAGCTGCCTCTGTCTTCTTCTCAGTTGCTGCCTCTGTCTTCTTCTCAGTTGCTGCTGTAGTTTTCTTTGTGTCAGTCTTTCCACAAGCTGCAAGAGATGCTGCCATAGAACCTGCCATCAAAACGGCAAAAAGTTGTTTCCTTCTCATCGTCGACTCCTCCTTATTAAGATGCTGCGTTTTTTTGATAACGCTCCGATTCCTGTTCATTGTAGCACGTTGCTTTTGTGTCGTCAACAGTCACCTTACGTGTTTTTCTCAAAATTTCTTCTTTTATTTTACATTTGAAAGTAAAAATATTAAGCCTGCGCTTGTGAAGACAGGTGCTGACGAATGCGATTTTTAATCATATCCATTGCTACCAGATTCATACCGCCCTCTAGCACAATAATGTCTGCATTCTTCTTACTCGGCTCTACAAATTCCTCGTGCATTGGCTTTACTGTATTCATATACTGCGAAATCACAGACTCTAATGAACGCGCACGCTCAATTACATCACGCTGGATTCTTCTGATAATACGAATATCTGCATCTGTATCAACGAAAATTTTAATATCCATTTCTTTGCACAGCTCTTTGTTTTCAAAAATCAGGATTCCCTCCACAATAATAACATTCGTCGGGTAAATCACCTGAAAATTACGGCTTCTGTTGTGAACTGTGTAATCATAAATCGGACAGTTGATTGGCTCACCATTTTTTAACTGACGCAGATGCTGCAGCATAAGATCAGTGTCAAATGCATTCGGATGATCATAGTTTAAATGTGTTCTTTCCTCATACGTCATTTCATCGTGTGCCTTATAATAATCATCATGCTTAAGCACAGTAATCTGATCGCCAAAATGATTTACAAGCTGTTTTGTAAGTGTTGATTTTCCGCTGCCTGTTCCTCCTGCAATTCCGATTACCAGGATATTGTTATTACTCATTTGCTTTATCCTTTCTTATTATGTCTCTTAGTGCTTCTACTGCTGTTGTAATTGCAAGCTCTGTGTCGTGAACAACTGGATTTTCCATGTTCAGCTTTGCACGCTCCTGATTTGCCACAACCAAAAAGATAGATCCAACGCGCACACGAAGATAATTTCCAACAACAAATAATGCCGCTGATTCCATCTCAGATGCAAGGCAGCCTAAGCGTTTCCATGCTTCCCACTTATTTAAAAGCTCATAGCTTACAGGCTTTGTCTCTGGCTCATGCTGTCCATAAAATGCATCCTTACACTGAACAACACCTACATGATATGGATATTTTCCCTTTTCTGCTGCCTGTACAAGTGCCTGCACCATATGAAAATCAGCAACTGCCGGATATTCAATTGGTGCATATTCACGGCTTGTCCCTTCCATACGAATTGCACCTGTTGCAATCACTAAATCACCGCTTTTTACAGGAATCTGCATACCCCCGCATGTTCCAACACGAATAAATGTATCGGCTCCAATCTTTACAAGCTCCTCCATTGCAATTGATGCAGAAGCACCGCCGATGCCAGTTGACGTCACACTAACTTTCTCGCCTTCAAGATAACCTGTATATGTCACATACTCACGGCTGTCCGCCATCTTCACTGGATTGTCAAAATGAGCTGCAATCTTTTCACAGCGCTTCGGATCTCCTGGAAGAAGCACATAACGTCCTACATCACCTTTACCTAGCTGAATATGATACTGCAATTCTGGCTTTTCTGAATAATTTACCATACTTTTCTCCTTTCGCCTTATATTTATTCTCATATTTTCTGATCTTGTTGATAGTATATCATCTCAAGCATCTGAAAACAAGCACGATTCCTTATTACTTTTTAAGAAATAATGCTACTGTCTCTATTCCTCCGGTAGCTGGGAACATATCAACGGCTCTGGCTTTTACCATACGATAACCCGCAGCTTCTAATACCTCTCTGTCACGCACAAGACTTGTAGGCTTGCAGGAAACATAAACAATTGTTGGAACATCAAATGCGATAATCTTAGGAAGTGCCTTTGGATGAATACCATCTCTTGGCGGATCAAGAACTATCAGATCTGGCTTCTCAGTCAGATCATCAACAACCTTTAACACATCACCTGCTATAAAGCTGCAGTTATCAAGTCCATTTAATTCGGCATTGACACGCGCTGCCTCTACTGCTTCCTCAACAATCTCCACACCAGTCACATGTTTTGCCACGGGTGCTAAAATCTGAGCGATTGTGCCAGTTCCGCTGTAGAGATCAAAGATTACCTTCTGATTTGTCTCCCCAATATAATCTCTTACAGTCTGATATAAAAGCTCGGCTCCTCTTGAATTTGTCTGGAAGAAGGAAAACAATGTAACACAAAATGAAAGTCCCAGTAACTTTTCAGTAATCCAATCTTTGCCATATAAAACTTCTGTGTGATCACTCTGAACCACATCTGCAAGTGAATCATTAGTAATATGTAAAACACCTGCAAGGCTGCCTTCTAATGGCAGCGCCTTTAATTTCTCAGTCAGTTCTGCAAGCTGCATACTAGACACATCTGCCTGTGAAGATGCAACTACGGCAACTAAAAGCTCTCCCGTTGCAGCGCTAGAGCGAAGCAGCAAATGACGAAGAACACCTTCATGGCGCATTCTATGATAAAATGGAATATTCAATTTTGAAAAATGGTCAAGCACTGCCATTGCAGCCATACGCATATCAGGTGTCATAATCTGACATGTTTCAATACCTGCAATGTCATAAAAGCTGCCTCTTTGATGCATACCAAGCGCAAGAGGACCGCCCATATAAGAATCACCAAATGTCAGCTCTACCTTATTACGGTATCCGCTTACAACAGGGCTAGACGCAATTCCTTCAAATGTATAATCAGTGCCTCCATTGTCAAGCATTTTCTTAATCTGTGCTTCTTTGATTGCCAGCTGCTTTTCGTATGGAAGCGTCTGATACAGACATCCACCGCATTTTCCTGCCCACTCGCAAAGACAGGCAGTCTCATCAGCTGACTTTTCTAATACCTCAAGCAAGATGCCTTCTATTTTTTCTTTTCTCTTTTTCTTTACACGAAAACGGATTTTTTGACCTGGAATACCATATTTTACCTGTGCAGTTTCCCCTTCATCTGTCACGACAATCGCTTTATCTGGAAAAAGAACCTCCTGCACGCGGCCCTCATAAATCTCGCCTTTTTTCATACAATCTCCTTTTCTTGAACTAAAATCCCCGCCGTTTTGCGGCGGGGATATCATTTTTATTTACTTACCTATTGATGTCAGATCAGTCTTCATCCTCATCATCAGACTCTTCTTCCTCGGATTCTTCCTCAGCCTCATCAGATTCCTCTTCTTTAGCCTCGTCCTCTTCGTCCTCTTCCTCCTCTTCTTCGTCATCATCATCGAAGAAATCGTCGTCAAAGTCATCATCAAAATCATCATCCAGATCATCTAAATAATCCGGCTTCAGATAACGGTACAGTGCATATGCTGCACCTGCAATTGCTGCAATTACAGCGATTGCTGCAATCACATAACAAAATTTGCACTTTTTCTCATTCTCTTCCTTAGACTTGAGAACCTCATGAACCTTTACTGCCTGCAGCAGATCATCAAACTTTGCCATAAAACCCATCCTTTCTTTTTTCTAAAGATCAATTTAGAATAGTATACCATATGATCTGTAAAATTACTAGCTTTATCTTTGTCGTTTTAGATAAATTTTATTAAATCTTTTTAAGTTTTGCAAATCCTGCGAACAATTTTTTTACGCCGGCTGTATCAAAGTCAACTGTTACCTGATAATCTTTTTTCATATCTTCTACTGCAAGCACTGTTCCTTTTCCAAATTTTATATGTGAAACTCTGTCGCCTTCTTTGTAGTCAAGGCTATCTGGCTTTGGACTTGAGAATGCTTTTGCATACTTTAAATCAAAGACATTATCATAGTTTGTCTTTTTTGCCGTTTGACTTCCCTGTGACGTACTAAATGAGCTGCCTGATGACATAGAAGATGAACCGCCAAACAAACTGCCTGATAGTGAGTTTGCAGTCATAGATGGTCCTTTCTTAAAAAGGCCACCGAATGTTTCTTCTTTCCAGTCAAGCTTTTCCTGCGGCAGTTCTTTAACGAAACGGGAAATTGCACTATATTGAATATTTCCATGAACCATACGCTGCTTTGCTGCTGTCAGTGTCAGCTGCTGCATTGCTCTTGTAATACCCACATAGCAAAGTCTTCGTTCTTCCTCAATATCCCCTAGATCACCACTGTTCATTGACATGTAGCTTGGGAAAAGTCCTTCTTCCATGCCTGTCATATAGACAACTGGAAACTCTAGTCCCTTTGCACTATGCAGCGTCATTAATGTTAAACTGTCTGCCTCACTGTCCATGTTGTCAATATCTGCCACAAGCGCTACCTCCTCCAAAAAGTCGGTAAGCGATGCTTCATCATGATTTGCATAATAGTCAGCTGCTTTATTCTGAAATTCTTCAAGATTTTCCTGCTTTGCCTGTGCCTTATCTTCCTCAAGCTTTTCTAACTCTTCTAAATAGCCAGTCTGCTCTAAGATGCTTTCAATCAGCTCTGCTGCATCTAGCTCCTTTGCAAGCGCACGAAATACCATGATCTGATTGACAAAGCCTTTTATCTTATCAGCTGCCTTTCCCATTCCAGGAATCTGTTCTACCTGCTCCATTGCCTGAAATAGTCGCATTCCATGTTCAGATGCATAGACAGCCAGCTTATTTAGCGTCACTTGTCCAATTCCACGCTTTGGCACATTGACAATTCTTGTAACTGACAGATCATCACGTCCGCTGTCAATTGTCTTTAAGTAGGCTAAAATATCTTTGATTTCCTGCCTCTGATAGAAATTCACGCCACCGACAAGACGATACGGTACACTCTTTTTAATGCATTTTTCTTCAAATGCGCGTGACTGTGCATTTGTACGATAAAGAATCGCGCAGTCCTGATATTGATACTTTCCCATATGAACTGATGTCTGTATCTTGTCAATTACATCCTCTGCCTCACCATAAGCAGTCTCGTATTGAATAAAGGAAACCTCTTTTCCGTCTCCATTTTCACTCCAAAGATGCTTTTCCTTTCGATGTGCATTATTTGCAATTACTGAGTTTGCAGCCTCTAGAATATTATTTGTGGAACGGTAATTTTGCTCAAGCTTGACAACCTTTGCACCTGGAAAAGTCTCCTCAAAGCTTAAAATATTTGTAATGTCTGCGCCTCTAAATTTATAGATAGACTGATCGTCATCTCCAACTACACACAAATTATGATATTTTCCAGAAAGCAGGCGAATCAGCTCAAACTGAACTGAATTAGTATCCTGATACTCATCAACCATAATATAGCGCAAACGCTCCTGATAAGCTTCTAAAATATCTCTATTTTCACGCAGCAGACGAACTGTCAAAAGAAGCAGATCGTCAAAATCAACTGCGTTATTATCAATTAATGTTTTCTGGTATGCTTTATAGATTTTTGCCTCCTGGCACATACGAAAATCTCCGCCAGCCTGTGTTTCAAAATCCTCTGGCTCAATCATTTCATTTTTGGCAGCTGAAATTACACCAAGCAGCGGTCCTTCCCTATACTGCTTAGGATCAAGGTCAAGCTCCTTAACTGCCTTTCTGATTACACTCTTTTGGTCGTCTGTATCGTAAATTGTAAAGTGATTATCATAGCCAAGACGATCTATATATCTTCGCAGAATGCGCACACAAGAACTGTGGAATGTCGCTACCCATATGCTCTCTGCCCCAAACTCAACCAAGCGGTCGACACGGTCCCGCATCTCCTGCGCTGCCTTATTTGTAAAAGTAATTGCCATGATATTCCATGGATTTACTCCCTTTTCCTCAATCAGATATGCAATACGGTGCGTCAGCACACGCGTTTTTCCTGAGCCTGCTCCCGCAAGGATCAAAAGCGGCCCCTCAGTGCAGCTGGCCGCCTCTTTTTGAACTGGATTTAATGACTGTAAAATATCGGACACGTTTTTCCTCCATAAAAATGGAAGAAAGACTGTACGCACAGTCTCCCTCCATTATCTTTTTTATATTTTTGTAATTATGCAAGCTTTGTACCGCAGTTTGAGCAGAATCTTGCACCATTTGTCGGTGTTCCGCAGTTCGGACAGAACTTCGGCACAGTACCGTTTGAAGATGGAGCTGCCTGATTTTGCTGTACATTATTCTGCATATTGCCGTTCATCATCTGGCCCATCATCTGACCCATTGCCATACCCATCTGCATACCAGCCATATTGCCTGCCATGCTTCCGGCTGCTGTGTTTGGCTGTGTAAGCGCATCTGCCATCTGCATCTGTGTATATGTATTTACATTTCCGATCATGGACTGAGCTGCCGCCTTCTGCTGCATCTTGGCAACCTCCTCTGGATAGGAAACGCTCTGAATCGTAAAGCTTGTAATAGCAATTCCAATCTTTACCATCTCCATATCAAGATCTGATGCAATGCCCTTGCCGATGTCGTATGCATTTGCCTGAAGGTTAAACATATCCTTTCCTTCTTTTGAAATCCACTTCATCATCAGCATATCAAGCATAGACATTACACGTTCCTTGATATCCTCTACATTAAACTCTGACTTAATGCCGGCAATCTTGTCGATTAAAACCTGCTCATCAGAAACCTTGAAGCTAAATGTACCAAATGCACGGATTGGCATACCGCCAGGCAAGCCCTGAACCGGCAGATTAATCGCATTTTTTGTGCCCCATTTTACTGTAAATTCCTTTGTATTGATAAACAGCACCTCTGCACGCAGCGGTGTGTTAAATCCAAATGTAAAACTTTTCAGTGTAGATAAAAATGGAATGATATCGGAAGAAATATCAAAATTTCCCTCTTCACGGAAAATACCCTCGATTCTTCCATTATACATAAAGATCGCGTCCTGTCCAGGACGAATAATCAGACGGCTCCCCTTCTTGATCTCGCTGCTTGGGAACTTCCAGAAAATAATATCATCCGAGTATTCTTTCCACTCTACAACACTGGAGAATTGTCCACCAAATAATCCCATACTCGTCAACCTTCCTTATTTTTGTAGTTAGTTCAGTTTTGCTTTCAGTGCTGCTAATTCATCATCAATATCAGATGTACCTGCCACATCATCAAGATCATACTTACGTGCCAGATCATCTACATTTGTATCTGCAGACTCATTTAACTGTGCCATAGCATTTGCAGTATCGAGCATCTTATTTGCCTTTTCCTCCATACGATCAAATGCTGACATATTGTTTGATACACCCCTTAATGATGATCCAACCTGATTTACACGCTCCTGAGCCTTCGCAACAGCTACCTTCGCCTTGATAGTTTCCTTGCGTGCTCTTAAATCTGAGATATCATTTACAAGCTTATCATGCATCTGACGCATCTTCTGTGCATTTGCTGCTGCCGTATCATATGTGAGCTTTAAGCCTTCAAGCTTAGTCTGTGCTGTCTTCTTTGACTGTAAAAATACTCTTGCATCATTGTCATTTCCTGCTGCAACAGCCTTTTCTGCATACTTCTGATACTTCTCAACCTCTGCAAGTGCCTCGTCATAAGCTCTCTTTGCACGCGCTTCTTCAGCCATTACTGACGCTGTTTCTGCCTTTACCTTGCCTAAATCGTCCTCAAGGTTTCTCATGTACTGATCAATCATTTTTTCCGGATTCTCAGCCTTATCAAGCATAGCATTGATGTTAGCTGACATAATATCTTTAAATCTCTGAATTACTCCCATAGTCGTTTCCTCCTTTTAAAAAACTATGTTTGTTAACCTGTTACCTTCATTATATCGTATCTTTATGTGTTTGTCACTAGGATTTTGAAAATTTCTCTTGCTATCTGGTTTTGAAAACGATATAATGTAGTTATTACAGTTCACGTATCCAGCTAGCTTCGTATAATTCCATGCTTGCATGAGAATTTTACTAAGTGAATGGGCGTCCCGTGAACGTCAACATTGCTACACCATATTTAGGAGGCTTTCCATGACTAACGATGAGCTTTTTTCACAGCTGCTTGATAAAATCAGCTCTTTTGACTATATACATGCTGACCAGATTCCAAACATTGATCTTTACATGGATCAGGTGACGACCTTTATGGATACACATCTTGGTGCTACAAGACGCTATGATGAGGATAAGGTTTTAACAAAAACTATGATCAATAATTATGCCAAAAACAACCTGCTTCCCTCTCCGGTCAGAAAAAAATACACAGAAAACCATATCTTACAGCTAATTCTTATTTACTATATGAAAAGCTTTCTGTCAATCAGCGATATTGAAACTATGCTAAAGCCATTGACAGAGCATTTCTGGGATGAAAACAGTTCCCCAAATTTTGAAGAGGTTTACAGTAAGATTTTTTCATACGCAGATAATGGCATCAAACCGCTTGCAGATGATCTTAGACATAAATTTGAAACTTCAAAGGAAACTTTTTCCTGCGGCGACGATGAAAAAGACTCCTACCTGCAGCTATTTACGTTTCTTTGCATGACAATTTATGATATATACATGAAAAAGCAGGTCGTAACAGGTGTCATTGATGAATTAAAAAGACGTCAGGATGCCTCTGATGAACGAGCAAGAGCTGCTGAAAAAGAAAAGCGTGAAGAACGAAAGCGCAAATAAAAAAGAGCTACCGGCATACATTCTAGTATGTCAGTAGCTCTTTTATTATATCTTGATTATTCAGCGTCTGGCTTTTCAGACTCTACGATTGCACTCTTCTGCATCGGGATACGGCAGTTCTTGTTATTTCCAAACTCTACGATTACTGTATCATCTGTAATGTCGATAACAGTTCCGTAAAAACCGGAAGTTGTCAAAACGATATCGCCAACTTCAAGTGCAGATAACATCTGAGACTGCTTCTTCTGCTCCTTCTTCTGAGGACGGATTGCAACAAAATACATAACACCGATAATGATTACCATATAGCCAACGATCATAATCAGGCTGGTTGCTCCATTTGCGCCAGTTGCGGCACTGTCTGCTGTTGTCGCACATCCTGTCATAGAAAACAGTGCGGTCATAACTGCTGCTGCAGCTGCTAACTTCTTCTTCATAGTTTCCTCTCATTTCCGCTGCATATGCAGCTTGTAATTTCGTATTCGAATCTAAAATTCTAAGGCAATGCCCCGAGGTGAATGTGACTTAGTCCTGCGGACCTGCAGCCATAGATTCGAGCATATTCTTTTTATACTCCGCAAAGCATCCGTTGTCAATGCTTTCACGGATTTCAGTCATTAAATTATTATAAAAATACAGATTGTGAAGAACGCACAGACGCATTCCAAGCATTTCCTTTGCTTTTAACAGATGACGAATATACGCTCTGCTGTAAGCGCGGCATGCCGGACACTGACAGCCTTCCTCGATTGGTCTTGCATCAAGCTCATAGCGGGCATTAAACAGATTCAGCTTGCCATGTTTTGTATAAACATGACCATGACGGCCATTTCTGCTTGGATATACACAGTCGAAGAAATCAATTCCGCGGTCAACACCCTCAAGGATATTTGCAGGAGTTCCAACACCCATTAAATAAGTTGGCTTATTCTTTGGCAGATATGGTACCACTGCATCTAAAATGCGATACATTTCCTCATGGCTTTCTCCAACTGCAAGTCCGCCGACTGCATAACCATCAAGATCCATCTCGCTTATGCGTTTTGCATGCTCAATACGGATATCCTCATAAACACCGCCCTGGTTAATTCCAAACAACAGCTGATGCGGATTTATTGTATCCTCAAGTGAATTTAAACGTGCCATCTCTGTCTTACATCGTGCAAGCCATCTTGTGGTACGCTCTACGCTGTTTTGGATATAGCTGCGGTCTGCCACAGAAGACGGACACTCATCAAATGCCATTGCAATAGTAGAACCAAGATTAGACTGAATCTGCATACTCTCCTCTGGTCCCATAAAAATACGATGACCATCGATATGAGACTGGAAGTAAACTCCCTCTTCCTTAATCTTTCTCATTCCGGCAAGAGAAAATACCTGAAAACCGCCGGAATCTGTCAGAATTGGGCGATCCCAGTTCATAAATTTATGCAGACCGCCAAACTGCTTGATCAGCTTGTCTCCCGTTCTTACATGAAGATGATACGTATTAGACAGCTCTACCTGTGTATGGATTTCCTTTAAATCCATTGTCGACACAGCACCTTTAATTGCGGCAACTGTACCAACATTCATAAATACAGGTGTCTGAATTTCTCCATGAACGGTAGAGACACGGGCTCTTTTTGCCCGTCCCTCTGTTTTTAAAATTTCATATTCCATTATTACTTACCTTATTTAGAAGTCTTCTTTGCCTTACGTTTGTCAAGAGCGTTCTTTAAATCATACCACAGGCAGCCTGCGATGCATACAGAAGAATAGCATCCGCAGATAACACCTACGATAAGTGGCAGTGCAAACTCCTTGATGGATGTTACACCGAGAATATAAAGAACTACTACCATGATAAGAGTTGTCAAAGAGGTATTGATGCTTCGTGACAATGTCTGTGTAACAGAAACATTGACAACTTCTGCTAAATTCTTGTTAGTGTGCAGATTCTCACGGATACGGTCAAATACAACGATTGTCGCATTGATAGAATATCCAACGAGAGTCAGCATACAAGCAATAAACGTATTTCCTACAGTCCAGCGAAGCACTGCATAAAATGCCAGTAAAACAAAGACATCGTGAAGAAGCGGAAGAACAGAGCTTACACCAAAGCTAAACTCCTTGAAACGAATCCATACGTAAATTAACATAAAGATTGCTGCAATAATGACAGACAAAATTGCAGAACGCTTCATCTCACCGCTGACTGCAGCACTGATATTTTCAGTCTGAATGGTACTCTCATCTACTCCAAAGGTCTCTGACAGCTTACTGTAAAGTGCATCTCTTTCATCTACAGTAAGTGTTCTTGTCTTAATAATAACCTCGTTGCTTCCTGTTACAGGTGTCATCTGGATATCATTGTCACCTGTTACCTCGCTTACAACTGGCTGTACATCACTTTCAAGCTTCTCAACACTGTAATTCTCATTAAAGGTTACGCTAGTGGAAGCACCTCCGATAAAGTCAAGGCTGTAATTGAAGATATGACCCTTTACACCACTGACTACCATCGCAACAATACCGATTGCAATAACAATACCTGATGCGCTGTAGAACAGCTTTCTTTTTCCAATAAAGTTAAATGTTTTTGTGTAAACAGTCTTTCCATACAGCTTTTCATCCTGCAGACCAACTGCATAGAAGCTCTTCAAGATATTCTTTGTAATTACAAGTGCTGTAAACATGGATACAACGATACCAAGAGCTAATGTCTGAGCAAAGCCCTTTACTGTACCAGAACCGATAAAATACAAAACACCTGCTGCGATTAATGTAGTAACATTTCCATCGATGATTGCGGAAAATGCCTTAGCAAATCCTGCATCAATTGCTGTACGAACACTCTTTCCAGCTCCGATCTCCTCACGGATACGTGCGAAAATAATACAGTTTGCATCTACAGCCATACCAATACCAAGAATAATACCGGCAATACCTGGAAGTGTCAGTGTAATTTCCTCGTTAAACGCACTTAACAGAACAATTACAAACGCAGTATACATAACAAGCGCGATAGATGCTGCCAAACCTGGAATACGATAGTAGATAATCATGAAAGCAAATACTAAGATCAGACCGATCACACCTGCCATAAGGCTTGTACGAACTGCATCCTGTCCTAATTTTGCACCAACTACCTGAGAACGCATCTCCTGCAATTGAACAGGCAGTGCTCCGATACGAATATTGGAAGCAAGTGTCTGTGCTGCCTCAAGATCACCCATACCAGTAATGGAGCATGTATCAGACGCAATATGCTCATTTACAGTCGGGGCACTTAACACTTCGCCGTTATACATAATGTAAATTCTGCCCTTTGTAGGTGCTAACTCCTCTGTTGCCTTTGAGAATGCCTCGACACCATCAGATGTCAGCGTCAGATTTACAACATACTCTCTTGCATTTGTTGTTGCATTGCTTCTTGCACCGGCCTGTGCGTCCTTGATCTGATTTCCGTCCATGACCTTGGTTCCCTCTGGATCACTTGAATCCGTACAGAAAATCAAGGTACCTGGTTTTCCAAGCTCCTGCAAAACTGCATTTGCATCTGTTGCACCTGGAATGTCTACCGTAATACGGTCAGATCCCTCAAAATAAACCTGTGCTTCAGTTGAATAATCCTGCACACGTTTTTCAAGCTTTGCCTTCGTGTCGGACATATCCTGGCTGTTTACATCGCCTACTGCCTCATAGGTGATGCTGACACCGCCTCTAAGGTCAAGACCAAGGCTGATGTCGTTTAAACTTCCTGAACGATCACTTCCAAGGCCGCTGACGGCTGTGTATACGACAAATGCGATGACTGCCAAAAGCACAACCAGACGGATAATCCCTTTTTTCTTGCTCATCTTTCTATCTCCTTCTCTATTCGGAGGCTGTCTAAGATAGTCTCCTTTTTCATACAGATCTAAGATCCGTACTAATTCATGTTAACACACGTGGGAGATTTCACCGGCAACATCAGCAGATGCCCCTGTCTCTTCTTCCATGTCAGCAAGCGCTGCCTTAATCATGATGGCACACTCGATACGCTTCTGCTGCATCTTACATCCAACATCATAGGAACCTGTGATAGAACCTGTGAAGTTGTATGCATTTGCATTACAGCCGCCGCTGCAATAATACTTCGCGAAGCAATTCTGACAGGCTGGCTTTGCATATACATTGCACTGTTTAAATTCATCGCATATATCCTGCTTTACAATACCATCATAAACATTTCCAAGTAAAAACTCTTCCTGTCCAACAAACTGATGGCACGGATAGAAATCACCCCACGGGGTGACAGCCAGATATTCTGTTCCAGAACCACAGCCTGACAAACGCTTTGCCACGCATGGACTCTGTGTCAAATCAATATTAAAGTGGAAGAAATTAAATCCCTTTCCAGCTTTACGATATTCCAAATAAGCATCAGCAAGCTTATCATATTCTTCAAGGATACGCGGCAGATCTTCTTCGCGAATTGCATAATCATCCTCTGGTGATGCAACAACCGGCTCCATAGACATCTGCTTAAAACCAAGATCAGCATAATGAAGCACATCCTTTGAAAAATCGAGATTATTTCTTGTAAATGTTCCTCTGACATAATAATTTGTCTGATTACGGCTTTCTGCAAACTTCTGGAATTTTGGAACGATTAAATCATAGCTTCCCTTTCCGTTTCTGAAAGGACGCATTTTATCATTTACTTCTTTTCTTCCATCGAGACTAAGCACCACATTGCTCATCTCTTTATTACAGAATTCCATTACTTCATCATTTAAAAGCACACCGTTTGTGGTCAGTGTAAAACGAAACAGCTTATTATGCTCTTTTTCAAGAGATCTTCCATATTTTACAAGCTCTTTTACGACATCCCAGTTCATAAGAGGCTCACCACCAAAGAAATCGACCTCAAGATTTCTGCGGTTTCCAGAGTTTGCAACTAAAAAGTCGAGTGCCTTCTTGCCGACCTCAAGGCTCATAAGTGCACGGCGTCCGTGATACTCACCTTCCTCAGCAAAACAATACTTGCAGGCAAGATTACAATCATGGGCAATATGCAGGCAAAGTGCCTTCACTACCGTTTTTCTCTTTTTGAAGTCTGTCATATACTTCTGATAAATATCCTCTGTATACAGCATTCCCTCATTCTTTAAACGGGTGATCTCTTCGTAGGCAGCCTCAAGCTCTTCTCTTGGGTAACTGTCAAGAGAAGCAAAAATGGCTTCCTTATCTTCCTGCTTCTCATATACAGGAATCATATCATATACCACGTCATCTACTACATGTACAGCGCTGGAGTTTACGTCCATAACAATGTTGTAGCCATGGCTCTTATATTGATGTATCACTACTATTCAACCTTTCTTATCTTTATCCTTCTTCATAAAAATGATGTTGGGGTCAAAAGGTATTTTGCCCCCAACTGATATCCACGAATTGCTCCGTTGCTATGCAACTTTCGCAATTCTAAAAACATTCGGATTCGCTGATTTTCCTTGAAAATCGCTGCATCCTCATGTTTTTGCGGGTCCCAAGCTCAAAAACCTAATCGTGCAAGCACGAACGGCTTTTGGAGCTTTTGACCCTGGTATCATAAAAATGCATACAATGGAAAACCGAGGAGTTTCCTCCCCGGCTTTCCATCAACCAAGTCCAGAAAAATTACTTGTTGTTTTCGCAGCTCTGATTTCCTACTGTACAGGAAGTCTTACATGCGGACTGGCAAGAAGTCTGGCACTCGCCACAGCCACCCTTTGCCATGGTGTTCTGCAAAGTCTTGCTTGTTAAAGTCTTAGTTTCCTTCATATCTTCATCCTCCTATCTCGAATATCTGATAATTCACAGTGAAGTATAACATAAATGTGGAGAAACTGCAAGTAAAAACTATTCTTCTTCCTTATTCTTACTATCAATATACGCCCAGATCTCCTCACGTCCCTGCTTGGTCTCAGCAGAAAACGGAATTAATACCTCACTTGATTTCATGCCAAGTGTATTTCGTATCTCTTTTACTCTTGCTGAAAGCTGACTTCTCTTGATCTTATCGAGCTTTGTTGCAATGACAACTGGTGAGAAGCCTGAGTTAACCATCCAGTCAAACATCTGGCAGTCGTTTGCGGACGGCTTGTGGCGAATATCTACGAGCAAAAACACTCCCTTTAACGGCTTTGAGGTGTGCAGATAGCTCTCGATCATTTTTCCCCACTTTTCCTTTGTTTCCATTGAAACCTTTGCAAAGCCATAGCCTGGCAGGTCAACAAAATAAACACTTTTTTCCTGCGCATATGAAGCGTCAAGACCTTGTGCTTCTATCTCTTTTTGAGACTTCTCGCGATACTCGACCTTATAATAATTAATCGTCTGTGTCTTTCCTGGCTCTGCTGATGTACGCGCATATGCCTTACGGCTGATCAGGCCGTTAATTAAAGAAGACTTTCCTACGTTTGATTTTCCTGCAAATGCAAATTCTGAAAATTCATTTTCTGGAAGCTTGCTAGTTATACCGCAGACAGTCTCCAGATTGACTGATTTGATAATCATGCTTCAAAAACCTCCTTTACAACTTCGCGCATATGCGTTACAAAGCGTACGCACAGCCCTGTTGTTACTTCGTCCGTCAACTCCTCATAGTCAGCACGGTTATCAGCCGGCACAAATACAAGCATTGCACCTGCTGCCTTCGCTGCGAGAAGTTTTTCCTTTAAGCCGCCAATTGCAAGTACACGGCCGCGAAGCGTAATCTCACCTGTCATTGCTACATCTGGCCGGACTGCACGGTTTGTTACTGCAGAAAGAATTGCCGTTGCCATTGTAATTCCGGCACTTGGACCATCCTTTGGCACTGCACCCTCCGGAATATGAATATGTATATCATGTGTTTCAAACCAGTCACTTTCAATACCATACTCACCTGCCACACTCTGTACACAGCTAAGTGCTGCCTGTGCTGACTCCTTCATGACATCGCCAAGCTTTCCTGTCAGCTTCATCTGTCCCTTACCAGGTGTTACATTTACTTCAACTTCTAGAGTTACACCACCTACGCTTGTCCATGCCAAACCTCTTACAATTCCCGGCTCACCCTTTGCTGCTATTTCTTCTTTGTGGAAACGCTCTCTGCCTAAATAATCGGACAAATTGTCTGGTGTGATTTCAATTTGTTCGCAGTTTTCCTCAAGATATTTTAGAGCAGCCTTGCGGCAAATAATAGCAAGCTGTCTTTCAAGTCCACGAACACCAGCCTCTTTTGTATATCCGCTTATCACCTTTTCAAGTGCACCCTGATCCACTCTTAAAAGATCTTCTGGCAGTGCTGCCTCTTTAATCTGTTTTGGGAGCAGAAAACGGCTGGCAATCTGATATTTTTCTTTTTCAGTATAGCTGCTGACCTCTATGATCTCCATACGATCAAGTAATGGCTGAGGAACTGTCTGTAAATTATTTGCTGTTGCGACAAATAAAACATCTGAAAGATCAAGCGGTACCTCAAGATAGTGATCTGTAAATGCTGCGTTCTGTTCCGGGTCAAGTACTTCTAACATTGCAGATGATACATCTCCATGTAAACTGTCGCTTCCCATTTTATCAAGCTCATCAAGAAGCATCAGAGGATTTATAACACCTGCCTTTTTGATGGCCTGCGCAATACGTCCCGGCATCGCTGCGACATATGTTCGTCTATGACCGCGAATCTCAGCCTCATCATGCACACCGCCAAGACTGATACGCACATACTTGCGGTTTAATGCAGAAGCAATGGAGCGGGCAATTGATGTTTTTCCTGTTCCTGGAGGTCCTACAAGACAAAGAATACGACCGCCTTTTCGCGGCTGTGTTTTTTCCTGCTCTTTATCAGCCTCCTGCGCATTCATCTGCAGCTGTCTGACAGCAAGAAATTCTAACACCTGCTCCTTTACCTTTTCAAGGCCATAATGATCCTTATCAAGTTCCTCTCTTGCTGCACGTATTGAGATATGCTCTTTTGTGCGCTCCTCCCATTGCATCTCAAGCAATGTCTCAATGTAATTCTGACTAACCTTGCTTTCTGGACCATCCATCGGATTGCTGCGCAGACGCTTGATTTCTTTTTCAAGCTGTTTTTTTACTTCTTCTGGTGCTTTAAGCTCTTTTAGCTGTTTTTCATAGCGGTCTGCCGCAGATTCTGCTCCCTCACCAAGTTCCTTTCGAATAAGGCGCATTTGTTCACGCAAAATATAGTCACGCTGCTGCTTATCAAGCGCATTTTTCACCTTGCTCTGATATTCCGCGCGAAATCGCTCTACAAGCGTTTCGTTGCTTAGCCACTCCAAAATAAATTCGTAGCGTTTTTCCTCATCCGGATATGCGGCCAAATATTTCTGACGTTCCTGCTGCTTCATAGGCAAATTGCATGCGATAAGTGCACAAAAGCCTCCGATATCCATGTGCTGCAGCAGTAAATTGGCCAGTTCCCTGCTGGCCTTTGGCTGAACACGGCAGTATTGTTCAATCAAATCCTTGAGTACACGAATTTTAGCCTCTTCCTCAATTTCTTTTTCCTGATCTTCTTTGTCTAAATCATCTGCCAGTATTTCTTGTTCATCGTTTTTTTCTGACTCAAAGACAGTCACCCTTGCAATCAAATTTGGTACATATTCCTCAATTGATTCTAGCTTTGCCGACTGCAGACCTGTGACCAGCACACGGAAGCTGTCTTCAGGTCCCTTAATAATTTGTTTTACCTGAGCAATGACACCAAATTGCTCTAGCTGCTCCTGCCCCGGATTTTCCACACTTGGATCCTTCTGTGCAACCAGAAATACATTCTGATTTGTCTTCTGTGCATTGGTCGCCGCTGCAATCGACATCGGCCTGTTCATATCCAGATAAATCCTCATACGCGGCAATACAGTGATTCCACGCAGAGCGATTGTAATTAATGTATTTTGCACTGTTTTTCTCCCTTATAAAAATAGAAAGGGGGGAGACTGTCAAGCAGTCTCCCCGGATTTATTCAGGAATCTGCGGGCTCTTTCTTCCCGCTTTACAACCTCAATATCGCGGCGCACGATCTGCGGCTTTTCTGTTCCCTCTACTGTCTGCTCAGTGATGATACATTCTCCTACTGTATCATCTGAAGGCAGCTCGTACATGGTATCCATCATGACGGACTCAAGAATTGCGCGTAAGCCTCTTGCACCAGTCTTTCTTTCCTGTGCCTTCTTCGCAACTGCTTTGACTGCATCCTCTGTAAAGGTGAGCTTTACACCATCAATATCAAACAGCTTCGTGTACTGCTTTGTAATCGCATTTTTCGGCTCTGTAAGAATCTTTACAAGAGCTGCCTCATCAAGCTGCTCAAGTGATACCATAACAGGAAGACGTCCGATAAACTCTGGTATAAGTCCAAACTTTACCAAATCTTCTGGAAGCACCTGCGCAAACAATTCACTGATGCTGCGCTCATCCTTTCCAATAATCTCAGCGCCAAATCCAATTGATCCGCTTCCAAGGCGGCTCTCTACGATCTTTTCAAGACCGTCAAATGCACCTCCGCAGATAAATAAAATGTTGGTGGTATCAATCTGTAAAAGCTCCTGATGCGGATGCTTTCTTCCACCCTGCGGCGGAACGCTTGCTACGGTTCCCTCTAAAATCTTTAATAATGCCTGCTGAACACCTTCACCAGAAACGTCTCTGGTAATAGATACATTCTCAGACTTCTTCGTGATCTTATCAATCTCGTCAATATAAATGATACCGTATTCTGCACGCTCGATGTTATAATCGGCTGCCTGAATTAGCTTTAACAGGATGTTTTCAACATCTTCGCCCACATAACCGGCCTCTGTCAGGGAAGTTGCATCTGCAATTGCAAACGGAACATTGAGTAACTTCGCCAACGACTGTGCCATGTAAGTCTTTCCTGAACCAGTCGGACCAAGCATGAGAATATTACTCTTTTGAATCTCAACGTCACTGCTCTCTTCAATGTGGGTAATGCGCTTATAATGGTTGTACACAGCTACTGCCAGTGCTTTTTTTGCCTCATCCTGTCCAATTACGTATTGGTTGAGATGCTCCATGATCTGCTTTGGTTTTAACAGGTTAATGTCTCCTGGATTATATCCGCCTGCTTCTTCCTCGCCATTTTCTTCTTCCTGAAGAATTTCGTAGCAAATCTCAGTACACTCATCGCAGATGTAACTTCCGTTTAATCCCGCAATCAGCTTGCGCACCTGTCTCTGCGACTTTCCACAGAAAGAGCAGCGTAAATCCTCTGATCTTGTTGCCATAGTCAATCCCCTTTAATCATCAATGATTCGTGATAATCTCATCAATCAAGCCATATTCTTTTGCTTCTTCAGCTGTCATCCAGTTATCTCTCTCGGTATCTGCCTCAACCTTCTCAACTGGCTGGCCTGTATGCTCTGCCATAAGTCTGTTCATGCGTGCCTTTGTTTTCAGAATATGTTCAGCAACGATCTTCATATCAGTTGCCTGACCCTGGGAACCACCGGACGGCTGATGAATCATGATCTCCGCATTAGGAAGCGCATAACGCTTGCCTTTGGTTCCTCCTGATAAAAGGAATGCGCCCATGCTGGCTGCCATACCGATGCAGATTGTAGATACATCACACTTGATGTACTTCATCGTATCGTAAATTGCCATACCATCGCTGATGGAACCACCAGGGCTGTTGATGTAAAAGCTGATATCCTTGTTTGGATCCTCAGACTCCAAAAACAGCAGCTGTGCCACGATCAGGTTTGCTGTTACATTATTCACTTCCTCGCCCAAGAAAATAATTCTCTCTTTGAGAAGACGGGAATAAATGTCATAAGAACGCTCTCCGCGGTTTGTCTGCTCCACCACATAAGGTACTAATGCCATATATGTCACCATATCCTTTCCAAAAGACAGCGGCTTTTTGCCGCTGCCTCTATTTATTTATAGTTCTAATTATTGTTTATTTTGCGCTGTCTACGATCAGATCAACTGCCTTCTGTACAGCCAGATCATCCTTTAAGCTATCCTTGCCAGCCTCACCAAGATACTCCTTAACCTTGTCAAGCTCCATCTTGTATGCGTCTGCCATCTTCTGCATCTCAGCCTCAACCTCTTCGTCAGAAACTTCGATGTTCTCAGCCTTAGCAATTGCCTCAAGAACAAGACGATTCTTGATACGAGTCTCAGCCTGCGGCTTCATCTGATCAACAAGAGCCTCTCTTGTCAGACCAGTGTACTGAAGATACTGATCAACAGTCATGCCCTGCATCTGCAGTCTCTGTGCGAAATCATTTGCCATGTTGCGTGCCTGAGAAGTGATCATAGCGTCTGCGATCTCCATGGATGCATTCTCAACAGCCTTGTCTACTAAAGCGTTCTGCTTTGCAGTCTTAGCTTCCTTCTCCTTGCGCTCTAAAGCCTTTGCCTTTAAATCAGCCTTGTACTCATCAAGAGTCTCGAAATCGGAAACCTCGCTTGCGAACTCATCATCAAGCTCTGGCAGCTCCTTAGCCTTGATTGCCTTAACAGTTACCTTAAATGTAGCCGGCTTTCCTGCCAGGCTAGCCTCATGATACTGCTCTGGGAATGTAACGTTAACCTCAGTCTCCTCGCCAGCATTCTTGCCAACTAACTGCTCCTCGAAAGTATCGATGAAGCTGTGAGAACCGATGGTCAGATCATAATCTGTACCCTTGCCGCCTGCAAATGCAGTTCCGTCAACAAATCCCTCATAGTCGATGGTAACGATGTCACCGTCAGCTACCGGACGATCCTCTACAGTTACAGTTCTTGCCTGCTGATTCTGAACCTTCTTCAGTTCTTCCTCAACCTCTTCGTCGGTAACTTCTACCGGCTGTGCCTCATACTCAAGACCCTTATACTCGCCAAGAGTTACTTCCGGCTTAACTGCTACAGTTGCAGTAAAGATGAAGGACTTGCCCTTCTCGATCTGTGTTACATCGATCTCTGGCTGGGAAGTAATTACTAAACCACTCTCCTTTGCTGCCTCTTCGTAAGCTTCCGGAATAATCTCATTTGCCGCGTCCTCATAGAAGATACCTGCGCCGTACATCTTTTCGATCATAGCACGAGGTGCCTTGCCCTTGCGGAAACCAGGCAGCTGAATTCTGCCCTTGTTCTTGATATATGCTTTCTGCATGGCTGCCTCAAACTGCTCAGCGCTGACTTCAATTGTCAGCTTTGCCATGCTCTTTTCCAGATTTTCTACCTGTACACTCATTACTGGTTCCTCCTAAAAAAACTTTCGTCCTTATCATATGACGCTTGCCACATCTAACTACTATCTATTTTAGTCATATGTCTGCAATATACGATTATACAACACAAGCCGCAAAATTGCAAGCAATAATTACGGCATCATAATTGCTTCTGCAAGCTTCTTTGATGTTTCCTCATCTTTTAACAGCTTTACTAACTCAAGTCCAAGCAATATGGATGTGCCCATGCCGCGGCTTGTTGTAATATTTCCATCGGTAACAACTGGAACGGCCTTAAACTTAGCTCCCTTTAACTGGTCTTCAAAGCCTGGATAGCATGTTGCATTCTTTCCTTCCAAAATTCCTAAAATGCCAAGTGCGCTCGGTGCTGCACAGATAGCTGCAATACGTCCGCCCTTTGCATTATGTGAAACAAGCAGCTTAGAAAGCTCTTCGCACGCTTTTAAGTTCTTAGTTCCAACACCGCCGCCCGGCAAAAATAAAGTATCTGCTGCATCAACAAAAATGTCTTTTAGCATGACATCATTTTTAATTCCAATTCCATGAGAGCCCTGTGTCATATCTTTATTATGTATGGAAACAAGCTCTACCTCTTCTCCTGCTCTTCTAAGAAGATCAATCACTGCCAATGCCTCAACCTCTTCACAGCCATCTGCCATAAATGCGTAAACCATATTTTTTCCTGCCTTTCTTTTTTGACCTCAGTATAAAAAATCTTGATGAATCTGTCAACATGGGATATACTGATTTCTGAAAATCATTATAAGTGTTCACGGTTCGTAAACTTTTCTCGTGAACTTCAATAAACAATGAAGTCTCCACACCCATGCGGTGCATAGTTCCTATGGACGTGGTATCAAAGGCGGAGCTTCGCTCAGAAAATACACACTAAAAGCTATGACCGATGTTTGTAAAGTTTTTGATACCGTGCTACTTACGTCTCTCGAACGCAGACGAATGAGCCTATCGCTAGCCGTGCATACAAAGGACTGTTCACAAAGCCCCCTATCCATTGGCGAATGAAACCTTTGGAATACTTAGA
>OLPV01000201.1_pt1 | contig 56981 bp, 42 predicted proteins | sample 1671961 | NCBI WGS metagenome assembly OLPV01 (sample SAMEA3136630, study PRJEB25190) | human gut metagenome | biome: human gut; feature: human-associated habitat; material: faeces | place: Austria | collected 2013 | reverse complement strand
ATTACCTAATATTTTGCCCATCAAACTGGCAGCATACCAATTAAGTTTGGCAGGGTTATTGGTTATATTCTTCTAATTTCTTTCCTTATGCATTGCACGCGAAATACCTTTTATTGCCTTTCGCATACAGGTCTACCTTAATAGCAATTCCAGAAGCGTTAAAGGGAAAAACGGAAATTATCACATCGGCTAAACAAAGTCTTCATACTTTTATATTATGGCTTTTAACTGGGGTTTTAGTGCATCACCACAACATAGGGGCATACACAAAGCCAGCAAACTACCTTATGTGGTGGTGCGCATTAAACACGCATAACGCATTAAGATTTGCTTCACACTAAGCCTTGTTTTTGTCTATTACTGCCTGATTCTTTGCTATTTGCTGATTCGCATATTCAAGTTCGCGCTCATACCTGCGCTGAACAACTTGCGCACCAAACGTTTGCAGGTTATCAGGTGAACCAATCTTTGCCTCAAAACGAATACCTTTCAATGTTGCAGCCTTTGCCTGAATGAACAGGAACGCAAAGCCAGCAACGCCCGCAACCAACGATGCTGCCAAAATTGCTACCTTAGCAATCATGACGTATTCAGGGTCTACAAACGCTAAGTTCGCCACGAAGATTGCCATAGTAAAGCCAACGCCACCCAGCAAAGCTGCACCAAGCAAATGCACCCAATTTACGTTCTCAGGCAAGGTGGACAACTTGGACTTAACAATGATGAAGCTCATAAGCATAATGCCTAAAGGCTTACCAACAATCAGGCCAAAGAAAACACCCAAAAACACTGAATTAGTTACGATATCGCCCGGAGCAATCGTAGTGAATGCAACGTCAGCATTAGTAAGAGCAAACAAGGGCAGAATAGCGAAATATACCCATGGATAGAGCTTGCGCTCCAAGCGTGTTGCAGGAGGAACTACATGGCGGGCTACTCGCTCAAGGCGCGTTACGCTTGCCAAATAATCCGCCTGACCAATAACGGGCTCATTAGGCTCAAATGTTTCATGCGCTTCCTTCACGCGCTCGCCCGACCAGTCCGCAAAGCTTTTCAAGTCAACACGGGAACCAGAAGGAATAACAAACGCCAGCAGAACACCTGCGATAGTGGAATGAACGCCCGACATAAAAATGCAATACCAAAGTACAGCACCCACCAATAAATACGGTAGCAGCGAATAAATGTGAGACTTATTCATTAACGCCAACACAATAAGCACTACCAGTGCAGCACCTAGCCACATAATGGAAGGGCTCTGTCCGTAGAATACGGCAATAACAATAATAGCCACGATGTCATCCGCGACCGCAAGAGTACTTAAGAAAACGCGAACACCTGCAGGCACGCGCGAACCCAACAACGCAAGAATGCCTAATGCAAACGCAATGTCGGTTGCAGTAGGAACACCCCAACCCATCATGGTTTCAGGGTTGCCCGCGTTGAAAATAAGATACACAACGATAGGCATCATGACGCCGCCTAGCGCTGCACCAACAGGCAAAATGGCTTGGCGAATATTCGTCAGTTCGCCAACAGTCATTTCGTATTTAATTTCCAAGCCTACCAGCAAGAAGAAGATAGCCATAAGAATGTCGTTAATAATGTGAGCTAACGACATCTCAACATGATTTGAACCAAACCCAAGGCTTACTTCGGTGTGCCAGAATTCATAAAACGGCTCATGGAATGCAGTGTTAGCAACAATAAGCGCAATAATAGCGCCCAGAAGCATAACGCCTGCTGCCTTGGTAGTGGAATGAGTTAATTCGACTATTTTGTGATAACGACGCTGATGTCCTTCAGCCTCTTTAATGAAAATGCCGGATTCGTTGTGGTGATGGTGAGACATAGACGGAAGACCTTTCGCACAAACACAGCGTGCCTTCCCGTTCACATGGTACGAACACGCCTCTATTCCAAAATATCAGAAAGCATATACTTCTACCAGAACACAAACACGAGCTCACGCGACGCCATAAAGATTGAAAACATACTGTTACCCCTGGGCGGTTCGACTGTTCTTCCTACTCTTGATTGTCGTGCGAGAAGCATCACCACGAAACGCTACCACCAGAGCAAGACGGCTTAGCTGAACGAAAAGGATGTACGTTGTCGCAAAGCGCCACCCCTCAAAAGTCGCTTTAGGTAGGTATCAAAACCTGAACGCGCTCATAATTCTCCCCACAATTAGGCAAAAGTGCGTTAGACTGATAGATGAAAACGGTAGACGAGGGGATTTGGAAAGCCGTTTCCAACTGGGAAGATCATTCGCTAGCGATGTAACCATCGCAGCTTTTTCGTCTCATTCGTGAATAATCGGCGCACCTCTCCCTTAGTCAAATCGTATTGTAGGTCCCAGTATGAGAGGTGAAACTATGGAAATCACCATCACCGGTCGCAAGATGCCCGTAACAGATGCTTTGCGTGCCTATGCAGAGGAAAAAATTGGTAATTCCATGAAGGTTATGGATATTGATCCTCTAATCGCTGAGGTTGTTCTTCATGTTGAAAAGAATCCAGCAAACCCAACCCCTGCTACGTGCGAAGTAACTATGCGCGCTCGTGGTCACATTATTCGTGTTGAAGAACGCGATGAAAATATGTATGCAGCTATTGACGTTGCTGCTGCAAAGGCTCTTCGTCAGCTTCGCAAGTATAAGACTCGCGTTATCGACAAGAAAATTACCAGCGGTCCCGCCGTTGACAAAAGCGCTCCAGCAACTGAACTTGATCTTGACGGTTTGATGGCAGAGCTTTCCGCGGACGATGAAGTTGTACGCGTTAAGGATCTTGTTCTTGAACCAATGACCGAAGAAGAAGCACTCATTCAGATTGATCTTTTGGGTCACGACTTCTTCGCATACATCGATCGCGATACCAACGCATTCTGCATCCTGTATCGTCGTACCAACGGTGGATATGGCTTGCTGAAGCAGGCTGGCGCTGAGTAAGTCAGCTTATTGTTTGTGCCAGATGGCGCCATTGCCAAACAACATGTCATCAGGCGGTTCGCCGGTAACTTGATGGCTGGCAGCTGTTAGTTAGACTACATAGCATCAAACGGTATGCTGCCAAATGGCATAAGAATTTTATATCTCAGCATGCAAAGGGAGCTCAGATGAGCTCCCTTTCTTGTGCTTAATCAGCATTGCCCTCCGCAAAACGAGCCAAGAACGACTTAGTGCGTTCATGTTTTGGATTGCCAATAACTTCCTTAGCAGGGCCTTCTTCCACGATAACGCCACCGTCCATGAAGGCTACGCGATCCGCCACATCGCGCGCAAACGCCATCTCATGCGTAACGATAACCATAGTCATATGCTCATCAGCAAGTTCGCGAATTACGCGTAAAACTTCTTGGGTAAGCTCTGGGTCAAGTGCAGACGTTGGCTCGTCAAAGAACAGCACATCTGGATCAAGCGCCAATGCGCGCGCAATAGCAACACGCTGCTGTTGACCACCAGAAAGCTCGCAGGGAACCATATCTTCTTTACCTGTTAAACCCATCTTCGCAAGAAGCTCCCTACCCTTTGCGAGCGCTTCTTTTTTAGGCTTTTTCTGCACGCAAATAAGCGCATCGATCACATTCTGAAGCACGGTATAGTGCGGGAACAAATTAAAGTTCTGGAACACCAGACCATAGCGCTTTTTCGCCTGAGCGAGCACATTCTTGTCACCATATATCGCTTTGCCAGATGCATCCTGCATGGTAACTACCTGCAAATCGCCATAAGAAAGTGAGCCCGCATCAAGCGTTTCCAAAAGCGTCATGCATCGAAGCAAGGTTGACTTGCCGCCGCCCGACGGACCAATGATTGATAACACATCACCCTGTTCAACCGTAAGCGAAATATCTTTTAAAACATCGTTGTTACCAAACGCCTTTCGCGCATGCTGAAGGCTAACAACTGGTGTATTTCCCATAACGAAACCTCTTTCTTCAGCCGTAGACGTTTAGTCGTGATAGTAAGCCATTTTCTTTTCGATTCGTCCAATAATGAATTCGATAAGCAGGCAGAATACCCAGTAGATAAGAGCCGCAAGAGCGTACGGAATCATCGAAACTTCGCTTGCGGAAAGCGCCTTAGCAACTGAGAACATTTCAGCAACGCCCAGAACGAATGCAAGCGACGTATCCTTAACCAAGGTGATAATTTCATTACCCATTGCAGGCATGATGCGCTTGATTACCTGAGGAAGCACAATCTTGAAAAATGTTTGCGAACGTGAATATCCCAAAACCAACGCCGCTTCATATTGACCACGTGGAATAGACTGCAAACCAGAACGATAAATTTCAGCAAAGTATGCTGAATAATTCAGAATAAAGCCCAGTGCACAAGCGCCATATTTCCAATCGGTAGGCATTGAAATTCCGAAGATGTAGTACGGAGCAAACATGAATGCCATAAGCTGCAGCATCAGTGGCGTGCCACGTAAAATAGAAATATAGAATTGCGCAATCAGCGAAAGTGGCTTGAATTTACTCATGCGGGCAAGAGCCACCACAATGCCAAGCGGTAACGATCCCACCAAAGTAACAACAAAAATCCAAGCAGATAAGCCCAAGCCCTCAAACAGGGCTCCAACCATAACGCTTAGTTCCATATCTTCCTCCCCAAATTATTTGGTTTAGCTGGTTTTGCCTGCGCTACATAGGTTTGCTTCGTTCGCATCGCATAGGCGGGATTCGCCTGTGCCGCGCGGTCTTTGTGCGTCACCTGCGCGTGCGCGCTCTCTTCGCGTGTCGCCTTCGCCTGTACCGCGCGCGATCTTCGCGTGTCGCCTTCGCCTGTACTGCGCGCGATCTTCCCTGTACGCTCGTGATCTTCGTATGCCACCTTCGTCCGTGCGCTACCACAAAACTAGATAAACCATTACGCAACAAAGGGCGGAGGAATAACCTCCGCCCAAATAATCCTCTTTTGCTACTAGCGTAGCTTAAATCTTACTTAAGTACCCAGTTATCAATGCTCATGCCGTAATCTGCATACTTATTAATAAGTTCCTCTACGGTACCGTCCTCATACATTTCCTTCAAGGTATCGGTCACCTTCTGAGCCAGTGCTTCGTTGCCCTTCTTGAAACCAACTGCATAGTGTTCGGAACTCAAAGGCTCTTCGAGCATGGTGTAGGTGCCTTCATTTGCAGACATCTGATACTGAGCAATAGAAAGGTCACAAGCAACAGCATCAACCATGCCAGATTCAAGCTGCATAAAAGCGTTGTTATAATCACTTAGAGTTTGAAGTTCAGCGAACGTACCAGCAAGCTCTGCCTGATCACCTTCGAGAACATCAAGAGCAGCAGAATCAACCTGAGTTACAACGGTCTTGTCAGCCAAACCAGCAAAATCGGTAATGCCAGAATCAGACTTAACAACAACTACCTGCTCGTTGAGCATGTAAGGCTCGGAGAAGGTGTAGTCATCTTCGCGACCTTCCATGGTGAAGCCATTCCAGATGCAGTTAATGCTGTCCTGGTTGAGTAAAGCGTCCTTTGCATCCCAGTCAATTGCCTCAAGCTGGATATCCCAACCATTGCGTTCTGCAACTTCTGCAGCCAAGTCAAGGTCAAAACCAGTTGGTTCATTGTTTTCATCCATGAAGCCATAAGGTGGATAGCTGTTGTCAAAGCCAACAATAAGTGTAGAGATATCAGCCGAAGTATCTTCGGTTGTCTGAGCTTGCTCTTCACCAGATGATGAGCATCCCGTCAAAATAACTGCCGACAAGCATGCAACACATGCAAATGTTAGCAGCGTAAGAAATTTCTTTTTCATGAAAACCTCGCTTCATGGACAGCCAACAATTTCGCCTTAACGAACCTTGCGCAACCTTTTTAAAAGATTTTGCAAATAGTTTACGCGTTTGGCGCTTTTTCGCTTTAGCATACTAAAGCGTTGTGAGTATACCATAGACCAAAAGAAGTTTCGATAGTTCAAACTGAGCGGTTATTCAGGGCAATTGAAAGGTATCAAAAAATCTCACAAAATTTACTCTACCAATACGCCCACTGCACGACTACAATAAGCCCACTATGAAGAATTTACCTACCATACGCATGGCAACCATAGCGGACGCCCCAGCCTTACGAGAGATTTATCTCCCGTATGTGCGCACAACTGCAGTTACCTTCGAGCTTGAAGATCCAACGCTTGAAAATTTTACTGAGCGCGTGCGCAAAACGCTCGAACGGTACCCTTATATCGTGGCTGAAGAAGACGATGAAATTGTAGGCTATGCCTATGCATCTGCCTTCAGGCCTCGCGCTGCTTATCTTCACTCTATTGAAACTTCTATTTATATGCGCATGGATTATCGCGGACGCGGCGTAGGCCGTCGTTTATACACCACGCTTGCCAAGCTTCTTGTTTTGCAGAACGTCTACAACATGGAAGCATGCATTGCCCACTGCGAACCTGCTGACGAATACGTACCTGCCACAAGCCGACTGTTCCATGAACGTTTGGACTTTAAATTGATAGGCAAGTTCAACAAATGCGCTTATAAGTTCGGACGATGGTACGACATGATTTGGATGGAAAAAATCTTGGGCGACCACATTACTGATCCTGAACCATTTTTGCCACTACCCCTAGTAGACAAAGAAAAAGTTGACGCGGTTTTAGCTGAAGCGTAAAGTTCTGCGCCATTTACCTCCTGGAACACCTTATTGACACAACCCAACCCAGATGCAAGCAGAATTCGCTGAAGATACACTATCAACACACCATGCTTAATGCAGCTGGATTCAGCTGCGAGCAGAATCCGCCGAAGATACGCCGAAGATACGCCGAAGATACGCCGAAGATACACTACTGAATGTCAAATAGTATGCGTTGGGGGCATTTGAGGTGGGCTTTTCGGCTTCCCGTGTCAAATAACACAAGTTGGGGGCAAGCAATTGAGGGGCTAGTGAGGCTTTGAACAAGCGAAAAATGCGTTCGTTACCTCAAATGCCTGGATGATTACATCACGCACCTTACGGATACTACTTCGAGGCGATTTAGAATGCCCCCAACACACCATATTTGGCACAGCTCGCAAAAAAGTTGCAAATTTGGTCGCAAAAGCCCTGTTGTAGGCATTTCTTTTCTCACAAAAAGAAAGAAAATGCCTGCTCATTACATATATGTGCTGGTTGATTACATTTCGCACAGCAAGGTTTGAAGAAGAAGCTGAATGTGATGCCTACAACAGCATACTTTTGACCAAAATGGACGATTTTTACGATATTAAAGTTGCATCCAGTTGCATCCCAAAAGAAGTTGCGTCCAGTTGCGTCCAGTTGCGTCCAGTTGCATCCAGTTTCGCCCAGCTGCATCCAGTTGTGTCTCAAAAGGAGTTGCGTCTAGTTACATCCCAAAAAGTGGTATAGGGGTCGCTTGGAAGAATCATTAATTTATTAGGTTAGTTGCGTTGCAACAGTAACCCAATAGTAGCTCGACAGGAATCCGATAGTAACCCAAGGAATCCGCCGGTAGCCCTGTAGCAATCCTATAATGTGCCACTGCGTAAAAATCCCAAACTAGCAAAAAACCAAGCTATAAAATCCCAATCCGACAAAAGTCCCTGATTTCAAGGCCTCAAACTAGCGAAAGCCCTTAATTTCAAAACCCTGAATTAGAAAAATCCCGCACTAGTTCTCGCACCAGTTTTGAAAGCTCCGCACTAGTTGTCGCACTAGTTCTTTAAATGCGAGTGGACGCGGCTTACCGCAATTACAACGACAGCAATAGCGCATACCGCAGAAAAGCCGAAGCTCAAATGGAATCCCATTGAAGCAGATCCCGTCATAGGGCCTACCACCATGATTGCAAATACCATAAGCGCCGTACCAAGCGAAGCAAACGCCTGACGCACCGCGGTACCAAACGAAGAAGCATCAGTCATAAACCATGGTGGCAACTTAGCCATGCCCCATGAATTTAGCGGACCAATAAGCCCTGATACGCCTATCGCTCGGATGCCCTGCATTGCAAAAATCACCCAATAAGGGGTGTTTTCATCAATGAAGGCCATCATGGTTCCTCCGGCAGCCAGGAAACATGCTGCAACCACGACAACAGGGCGAGCACCAATCTTATCCGTCAGAATTCCCGCAAGAGGGTTAATAAAAAACGCCGCAATTGTTCCTGGCAACAACGCAAGACCTGCCTGAAACGCACTTCCTCCCCATAAGTTTTCAATAAAGAGCGGAAGAATCAACGTGATACCCATATAGCTTGCATACAAGAAGTTGCTTGCCCAGAAACTGATACGGAACTGCTGAGAGTTGAAAATTTCCAGATGAATCAGCGGGGTTTCAACCCTGCGCTGGCGGCGCATAAAGAACACCAGGAATACTGCGCCTACAATTACTGGCACCCAAATAAAGGGGCTTGTAAATTCGTAGCTTGATGCATTGGAAAAGCCCAGCAGCAATCCACCAAAGCCGAGGGCAGATTGGCAAAGCGAAATCACGTCAAGACGCATATTGGAATCTTCTGCAGGGGTTTTCTTTATAAGAGCGATTGCGACAAACGTAAGAACTAACGAGCACAGCGCCAACACCACGAAAAAACTGCGCCAGCCCGTAGTCTCTAACATCCAACCGCCAATAGTCGGACCAATATTAGGTGCGAAGCCCATAGCAATACCTGATATACCCATCGCGGTAGCTTGGCGATTTGACGGAACCGACGTCATGATAAGGCTCATCATCATAGGCATGTAATGCCTGCTGATATTGCCTGCAGTACGCGACCCACGATAAGAAGTGGGAAATTCCACGCTATGGCATCTACCACGCCGCCCAAGACTAGCAGCAAAAGCGAAGAGACAATAACGCTTTTAAGCGAAAAACGCCTCATTAAGTAGGTAACAGCCGGAACCGTAATTCCCAAAACCAGCATATAAAGTGTTGTTACCCACTGACCGATTCCGGCATCTACCCCATCCTTCGCCATGCCAGCAAACATTGAATTCAGGGCAGTTTGAGAAAGATTGCCAAAGCATGAGCCCAACATGACCAAAAAAACAAGCACTACGACATATTTCATGTCCATTTTCTTATTGGCTGTTTCTTCTGCCATGTTCTACCCCGTTACTTTGATATTGTGCGTGTAATCATATTCGCATTTTTAACAATTAGTATTCTAATGATTCCGTAAATGGATTTAGAGGGTATTGTTAACCGTATGAACAAAACTAATAAACATATTGTTGTACTCAGCTGGATTTCCGTTGTGGCAATGGCAGGAATTATTTTTTGGATGTCTGCCAATACTGGCACCAATATCAATCAGGGGCTTGGCATTATTTCTGCCATAAAAGGGTTCCTGTCCAGTATTGCGTTGTCTATTTTTGGACACGAAGTTGACGTGTCCCCCGTTGGACACTTTACCGAATACTTCATCTTTGGAGTGCTGTTATTAAATGCGCTTCGTTTTCACATGCCCTTATGGCGAGCGGCGCTCATAGCGCTTCTTATTGGCAGTGGCTACGGCGTTACCGACGAAATCCATCAATACTTTGTACCGGATCGCAGTTGCGACCCTATGGACTGGCTAGTTGACACCATCGCAGTTGGTATTGGCGCCCTCATTTGCAGGTATGCAGTTAAAAAAACAAGCGAACGCAAGAAAACTAAGAGCTAAAGCTTCTGCGTTATGCCGCACTAGCGCTGCGTCGTACATGTCTGGGTAGCGCTGCGTCAACGCTGCGTCTGCACACGCCCACGCAACACTTGCAGCAGTACTGCGCTATCGCGCAACTACGCAACACTGCGCCGACTCTGCGCTACCGTGAACCTACGCAACGCCACAGCAACTCTGCGCTAGTGAACGACGGTATTCTCCACGAACAAAACGATCCACATCAAGTTCGTCTAGTTCTTGCAGCACCGCATCACAAACCTGAGCTAATTCTTCAGTAGTTCCCGCTAAATCAGTGTCGTATACGCCAATAGCGCCAAAGTGCTGGTTCGCTAAAACTTCTGCTGCGTATGTCGAATCCTCAAAGCCCCACGTTTCTTCTGCTTCCGTATGCATTTTTGCTTGAGCGCGCAACACACAGAGTGGGCCACGCTTAGAAATACCCATATCGCAACTAGAAATTACTTCATCGAAGTACGAATAGATTCCTACTCGCTCCAAACCTAACTTCAGAAGAGATCCAGGGCTTGAAGAAACAACTGTCATATGGATTCTGCGACGTTTTAATTCTTCGACTAGCTCTACTGCACCACGTCGAGGCTGAACCTCGTAGCGATAAAACGTCTCCAGCACGTCATCCATGCTAGACAGTACTTCTTGAGGGCTTGAACCCACATTGTATACCTCATGAAAATAACGCGCGGTTTGGGCGGGCGTGTTCGCATTGAGCGTAATGCGCTCTTCTTCACTTAAGGAAATGCCGGCATGTTCGGCAATTTTAAGTTCGAGGCTTTGCCAAATCCCCATTGAATCAAGCAAGGTGCCATCGCAATCGAAAATTACGCCTTTAACGTTCACGCCCAACCTTCTTTCTTGTTCGCAATTCTCCTAGTTATGTATGTACCGAATACTAAGGGGCTAAACAATCACTTTTGCGTTAAATAACAGCTTCATTTGTTGAGTATTTATTAAATGCGAAAGCTGGAACATCCATAACAATGTCGCGCTTTCTCTTTAGCGATATCGCACTTCCCTTTGGTGATGTTGCGCTTTCGCTTTAGTGATGGCACGCTCCCTCTTTAAGTGATATTGCATTTCTCTTTAGCGATATCGCGCTTTCTCTTATACGAAGCGAGGCGCCCACCTAAAGGCGGAACGCCTCATCGTTCACTCTCTTGTTAGGACAAGAGGCGAGGGAAAAGTACTCTAACGAAAAAGGACAAGACGAGTGGCGTCATCTCCAAAGAGCCCGAACAAGAGATGCGCCGGCGAAGAGGTGCAGAGGATTTCGCCAGGAGTACTTTGTTCCCTCTAAGTTAACCATGTCTAACTTAGACTGAAATAGATTAGATGTCAACAAGTTTTTCTGGAAATTCTTAAAGTAGTCGCAAGATAACCACACGCCAGCGTATTCTGCCGTCCGCCCCTGAAATGACCTGGTATAGCCACCTTAGCAAGCCGTCAAACTAGCACCAAAATAGAAGCGCCGACGCAAGAGGGGTATCACGTCGGCGCAGGCGATAAATAAGCTGCTGCCTAAGTATCGCTCCTGTTCTTTATTGTCTCACCTGGGGTTTCAAAAATGAACCTGTTATTCTAATTTTATTTATAGGCGATTTCTATAGATTTTTTTGATTGTAAAAATCCCTTTTTGATTCAACCGCTACCACGTTAAACGTTGCCGCAGTTTATCAATCCGGAATTTGCTTAAATTTCAAAGTTTGCTTTAAACTTGCGAATTTCTTTTGAAGTTAATGACAGCTAATTTACAGCCTTGTGGACATTTTAGTTTAGAATGCGGGCTCCTTTTATTATGTAATCAAGCTTTTTGCTTTCCTTTCTATCCCTATATAGCCCGCCTCGTCTGTAAGGCGGTCCTCCCTTTCTCTAGACAGAGCAAAACAGCACAATGCAGAGCAAAAGAACGTGGCAGACCGAAATAGAATGTCTCTTTTCTAGACAGAACGCCTCTCTTATAAGCAGAACTTCCCTTTTCTTTGGTTAAAAACGTTTCTTGTATGCCTTATTCGCAGCGAACGTGCCATAATAAAAGCAGCAAACTAGTTATTGATTAGTCGGCGTTTCCACCACTTGGCGGGAGCTTTTCCTAGTTTGCACCAACACTTCAAAGGAGGGGTTTCTTATGAAGTATCATCGAATTCTTGTTCCCTATGACGGATCTAACCATGCCGAAGCAGCATTCACGGCAGCTCGCACCCTAGCATTACCTTCGGATGATGCTGAAATTTATGTTCTCAATGTTGTTCCTATGGCGCTGGCCACCACTATGCCTGTAGCACCCGACCCTATCACTGGTGGCGCTTCTTCCTTTATTGATCAGGAAGGCTACACCGCCATGATTGATGCAGCGCTGGATAACATCAAGCAGGAAATTAATGATGTGGTTAAGGAACTGCTAGATGGCATGCCAGCAGAACGCGTACATATAGATGTTGCCACCTACCCTTCCGCAGTAAGTGGCATCACTGAATACGCCAGCAACCATGATTGCGATTTGATTGTTATGGGCCGTCGCGGTGTAGGCGGTATTCGTGGCGTACTTGGCAGCGTAAGCTATGGCGTTTTGCGATCGGTTGATATTCCTGTTTTGACCGTGAAGTAGTGCTTGATACACCGCGCACTAATCCAGTGGGTCCATAATTGGTAACTTTACTTTGCCAGTTTTCTAGATACGCACAGAAGATCCCGCAACCGCGGGATCTTCTTACGAAGTCTCTAAAAACCATTTCCATGCGGGAATCTGAACTATACGTTTATTACCTTGCTGATATTCAGCATGCTCCCCTTTTTCTACAATTAGTTCCGCTTCGCTAACATGAAGTTCCTCCATCGCTTCCCATAAAGCTCGCGTTTCTCGTTGTAACGTTTTTTCATTTTCAACCGAAACACTTACTTGGCAAAGCTCCAAATTGCCTGCAAGAGCATCCCCTACAACAAAATCTATTTCGAATCCATGCAATTTAGTTTTATACGAAGATATCTCATCTTTACGCATTCCTACCAAGCGCCGTCTTAGCTCAAGATAAACTGCATTTTCTAGGCGCTGCCCTTCATCAGTGGAACTCGCGCGGCTGTTCGCCAAGGCTAGGCCAGGATCTATGGCATAAACCTTCTGCGAAGCGGTACTTGTCTCTGATAATGCACGTGAAAGCTCTCGTACTGTAAATACAAGATACGCCTCTTCGAAATATGCCAAAAGATCGCGCATAAAGCCTCTGCTAGTAGCAAGACCCACCGAACGAAAATCGTTTTCAACCTTACGGATAGAAAGCTCACGAGCATTCGATGCAAGAACACGCGTTGCAAAGGCGCTAGCAACACGCGGACGACTAAGGTTGTGTCGCTCCACTACATCACGCGCTACAACACGTTGCGCATACGACTGCAAAAGAGCAATTCGTTGACTTCTTGGAAGTTGCTGGATAGACGGAAATCCTCCGCGTTCCAAATAGGCTTCAAACGCGCCAATAAGTTTTAGTTTTTCTTCAGTTGTGTATGTATTCTGATTCGTTTCTACGAATTCTTGCGAAAACCTTAGGGTTTCCTTAAATGAACAAGGCAATAATTCAAAGTCAATTGCCCTTCCTCGAAACTCAGTACTAATTTCTGAAGATAACATCTGCGAAGACGAGCCGCTAACGTAAATGCTTAGTAAAAAAGGAGTTCCAATACGCTTCAAAATTTAAGAAACTACATTCACTAGCGTCCTGCAGTCCCGATTATGGCTATTTAGTTGTAGAAATAAATTTTGTAAGAATTACTTTACACCGCAATAAGCACCTGATCAATGTTGGTTTTTTATACAGTTAGATTATTCAGCCCCATAAATCAAATACTTCTGAACTAATTCACATCATTCATCCCAAAAATCCATCACAGGGCGAGCCAGAAAACCTTCGGTGTCCCAGCAAGAACGCAACAAGAGTCTGGATCGTAATGTCTGCGAGACAGTTCATGCAATGCCAAACAAACTAAAACCGCTAAAGACAGTACTGCATGAAACAAGAACCATTACATTCAAAAAAGTCCCTATTAGGGACTTTTTTGAATGTAGAAGCAAACTGTATTGTTAGAAGAGAATGATCATATCGCTAACTCGCAATAGCTATTACACCATGCAAAAGACTGTCACTAACCCTGAACGCGAATAACAGAAGGATAGCCACCCGTTACTACATCTTCAAGCGACAAAATTTCATCAATAGTTTTGCGAACCTTACGTTCTTCGGCAGTATGGGTGACAAATACTAAATTCACATCTTCGCGTGCTGCATTACCGCGCTGGGTAACCATACGAACTGAAACGCCATTCTTCGCAAAAATATCTGCAGCTGCTGCCAGAACGCCAGGACGGTCCGCCACAACAAAGCGAATGTAGTACTTGGTATGCAAATCATCCATAGAAATAATGGGCAAGTTGTCAGTACAGGTGCAACCAACAATAGGCTTAATACCCATCTGAATATGACGTGCAACCTCCAGCACATCACCCATTACGGCACTTGCAGCAGGTCCTGCACCAGCACCTTCACCAAAGAACATAGTTTGACCAACAGCATCACCTTCAACAAAAATTGCATTGAATACGCCGTTAACTGTTGCCAACTGATGATTTTCAGGAATCATTGTTGGATGTACGCGCACATCAATGCCTTTTTCGGAACGGCGAGCATGAGCAACCAGCTTTACTACATAGCCCGAATCGTGCGCCATTGCCAAGTCAATGGGAGAAATACGGCGAATGCCTTCGGTGTATACCTGATCAATCGTTACACGCGAATTGAACGCAATAGATGCCAAAATAGCAATTTTTGCCGCAGCGTCATGTCCATCAACATCGGCCGTAGGATCCGCCTCAGCAAAGCCGCGCTCCTGGGCTTCCTTAAGTGCAGCATCATAATCCATGCCGTTTTCATCCATACGAGTAAGCATGTAGTTAGTCGTACCGTTTACGATACCCATAATGGAATCAATCTGATTTGCAATAAGCGAATGTTTTAGTGGATCAATAATAGGAATACCGCCACCAACGCTTGCTTCAAACGCAATTTCCAAGCCCTTTTCTTCAGCAAGGCCCATGATTTCTTCGCCCGCCGAAGCCATAATGGCCTTGTTGGCAGTTACAACGTGTTTGCCTGCTTGAAGAGCCTCAACAATAACGTCTTTAGCAACGCCCGTACCACCAATAAGTTCCACCACAATATCAATTTCAGGGTCATTGATAATATCGTGATAGTCGGTAGTGAAAATATCCTGCAAGCCACGCGAAGCTGCCTGCTCTGAGCTGCGAGAACAAACCCGTGTCAGCTCAAGATCAATCCCAAAATGGCGAAGGAAATCTTGTTTGTGGTTGCTCAGAATATCCAAGCAGCCGCCACCAACCGTGCCTGTTCCAACCAAGCCAATCTTGACAGCCATAAATATGACCCCTTTCTACGTAGCGCAGAACGTAATACTTTAGGTTCTTGCATTGTATACAAAAAGCGCTCCCTAGCCGTTCTTCCACCAGAGAGCGCATCAAAGTTCACGGTATCAGGTACTTGCAAGCATAACGCGCGCGTGCCTGTACGCGATATACCAACAGCAACCGCTTCACTGCATAATCAAAGCCGATATTTCGCAAGTTCTTAATCAATATCACATGCCATCAAATCATCATAGGTTTCACGACGGGTAACTAAGCGCGCCACTCCATCCTTTACAAATACAATGCCCGGTCGAGGCTGACCATTATAGTTGCTTGACATGGAATGACAATAAGCGCCTGTGCCAAATACACAAACAATATCACCCAAGTCGGGATGTTGAATGGAAGCGTCCAATGCTACCGCATCGCCGCTTTCACAATGTTTACCGCACAGTGTCACAATTTCAGTACGAGGCTGCCCAGCCTTATTAGCGATTACAGGTTCGTATTCTGCGTGGTAAAGCGCGGTGCGAATATTGTCAGACATACCACCGTCAATAGCTACATACTTGCGGATACCTGGCAAAGTTTTCAAAATACCAACGGTATACAGTGTTACGCCCGGCGTAGCCACCAATGAACGACCAGGTTCGCACACTAGACGAGGCTGCTTCAAGCCATACTTTTCGCATGCCTTGATCATTTCTGAAGTGGTAATTTCGGCAAAGTCCTCAATAGAAGAAGGTTTGTCTTCAGCGGTATAGGCAATGCCCAAGCCACCACCTACGTCAATTTCTTCAATTTCATAACCGTAGGTTTCCTTGATGCGGTGAGCAAATTCAACAATAACGTCAATTGCTTCACCAAATGAATGAAGGGCAAAAATTTGTGAGCCAATATGCATATGCAAACCAGCCAAACGAACGTTAGGTGCATCCAGCGCATCGCGCACACAGGTGAATGCAAAATCCTCACGCATGGTGAAGCCAAATTTTGAGTCCTCACAACCAGTGCGAATGTATTCGTGGGTGTCCGCCTCAACACCTGGTGTAATGCGCATATAAATATCCTGCGTTACACCCATTTCCTGAGCAATAGCAGAAACACGAGCGAGCTCAATGCGAGAATCAACTACGATACGTCCAGCACCCGCTTCAATTGCCTCACGCAATTCCTGAGGTGTTTTATTGTTACCGTGCACAATAACGCGATCCATAGGAAAACCAACGGCACGAGCAACAGCCAGCTCACCACCGCCAGAAACGTCCAAGCACATGCCGTGCTGATCAGCCAAGCGACAAACCGCCTTGTTTAAAAATGCCTTGCTTGCATAAGCAATATCAGAATTGGGATAGCGCGTTCTAAAGGCATCACGATAGGTGTCCATGCGGTTTACCAAATCCGCTTCATCGTACACATATAGCGCAGTGCCATATTCGTGCGCCAATTCAACCATGTCGACGCCACCAATAAACAGATGATCGTCTTTTACTTCGGCGGTCATAGGCAAACAAGCGCCCAATTCCATGGTGGTGCGATTGTCTGCTTGCTTATTTACATTAGATGCAGGAAGAGACATAGGAATTCCTTGTTTTCTAGGGTTTACTTTTCTTGCCTATCATACCGTTCCCCAAGGATATGAGCAGTATCAAAACGGCTTGCGAGCTTCGTTATCACTAAAACAGCGCAAAGAACTTATCCAAAAGCGTTTCTTCCGCTTCGGGTTCTTCTGGCTGTTCCGGCTCAGCAACCTTGATGGAATCGGTAGTCATTACGAATTGCACCAGTGTAACATTGGTATTTTTCGAACTGGTAAAACTTGCCGGCTCAAAGTCCGATTTGTCATAGGTTGCCATTAGCGCATCTATTTCAGCTTGCACCTTGTCAGGAATTCCCTGGGTTTCCTGAGCAAGAGTTTGAGTACCCTCCGTAAGCGATCCAACGCCAGAGGCTAATTCGCCCGTGCCACCCGCGAGCTGGTCAAGACCGTTTGCTAACTCTTGCGCACCGGTGCCGAGCGAAGCACTGCCTCCTAAGAGCGATGAGACGTCATCAACTGACCCTAAGCCGTCAGCAGCACCCGTTAGAGCTTCGGCTGCACCCTGAGATGCTATTTGAGTGGAAACAACTGTAAGCAAGCTTTGCAATGCAGCATTCATAGCTTGTTCTTGAGAAGAACCCGCGAGTTGCTGAGCTGCTGCCTGCAGTGCCTCTTGCTGAGTCATCTGTGGATTTTCAGTCATTACCTGCTCATATGCCACCGTAAATGCAGCAGCATATTCACCAAGTGCTGCCTCATAGTTTTGACGAGCATCCGCTATATCTTCTTCAGAAACTGAATCCTGTGCCGCCGCAGCACTATCACGCAACCCCTGCTGATACTGCTGCAAGCCTTGCGTCATTTGAGTTGCGCCCGTAGCCAAGTTAGCTGCACCCGTTGCAGCCTGTTTCGTTGCCGCATCAACACTTGATACCCCCGCCGCTAAATCTTGGGCGCCAGAATGCAGCTGTTCGGTTCCATCAATAAGGGCATCAAACTGAGAAACTAAGCTGTCCGTATCGGGAAAATCAAGTGCCATCGAAAATGGAATAGCCGCAAAGCTAATGCCACTCATTTCAAAATTAGTTACATCAGCACTCAAGCTCACGTTCCCATCCGCATCGGGCATAACCATGAAACTAACCGTTACATCTGAACCAGAAAGCGCGATTGATCCCTGGTCGGTTTTAACGTTGGTAGCGTTTTTCATAGGGAGCGTGCAGGTTATTTGCATAAGGTAGTTTTCGTAGTAGCGCGGATCAACCGACTGATTTTGGGCTGTTTCGATGCGCAACTCCAACGAACCCGTTTTACCCGCTAAATCCTCTGCAGAAATTTCTTGCCCATCCAGCAAATACGTAATTGAAATATTCCATGGAATTTGGGCATTAGGAACACTTCCCTGATAAGAAAATTCGGTATCTGAAGCAGTTTCGCTTTCAGGCATGGTGAGAATTACTGAATCAGAAAGCTGGTTAATTGTAGACGTATCAGTCAAGTTCACTACCTGGTCATACGTTCCAAAATCTTGAACGGTTTGCCCTGCAGCAGCCTTTAAAACATTCACTACATAAACGCTATTCATGCCGCCCGCATTATTGAGCGAAGCGTATACCACCTCCTGCTTTTCCGCTGATCCCGAAACATCAACAGGCGCGCTGATATCACCAGCAATTTCCTGAGAGGCAGTACTGTTTTGAGAAGCTTCTTCAGCATTCACCATAACTGGTGCAGCAGTAAGGGGAACGGCAAGCGCCAACAATACCAGTGCCACTACCACCGCAGCGGCTGACTTTAGCATTCTGCCTTGTTTTGTTGAATTCGTATGTTCAGAATTTGAATAGCGCATACGATCTAGTCCTTATCCGAAGGTAATTGTTGTTTTGAAGTCGTGACTGCTTGCCCAGCTGCAGCCTGCGCAACTACCGAACGCGCCGTTTCGCCATGATAGAAACGCGCTTTCCATGTGGTTTTTTCCACCACCTTATCAAGCAGCATGAACAAAATAGGAAGCAGCAGGAATGTATTAAGCGCAGCAATGAAGGCTCCGCGGCCGATTAAAGTGCCTAATCCTGCAATAACTCCATTACTTGAAATAATGCCAATAAAGGCACCGCAAACCGTAAGAATAGTAGCCGATGTAAGAATAGTTATGGCCGAATCCGAAATAGCGGAAAGCATTGCCTGATGCTTTTCCATTTCGGCACGCCTATCCAAATAAGCGCGCGACAAAATGATGGTATAGTCCACCGTTGCGCCCAACATAATCGCACTAATAATAAGGTAACCAATGTACTGGATGGTTTCGCCCATAAAGTACGGAATTGCCAAGTTAATCCAAATAGATATTTCAATAGTAAGCAGCAGCATAAGTGGAATGCTGATACTACGGAACATCACCAATAGCACCAAACCAATCGCCAAAACTGACGCTATGAAAATACGCATAGAGTCATCATTTACGATGAGCGACATGTCGTACGATGTAACCGCCGAACCTACTAAATAGTTTTCTTCGGGGTAAAATTCGTTGGCAATATCGCGCAGCGTTTGCACCAGAGCGAACGCTTCGTCGGTTTCCCCTTCGACCGACGTTGAAACAACAATGCGCGAATAACCATTTGCAACAAGCTGCGACAAGCTATCAGCGGGCACCATTGCAGTAGGAATATTGGCAGAAACTGCAGTGACATACGAAGTTACCGCTGTTACATCATCCAAGTCTTCGATGCGCTGCACCATTTGGAGTTCGCGACCCCAATCGCCCTCAGGCACCAACATAACCCACTGTTCGTCTGCGCCAAAAGCATCGTTGATGGCGTTTGTCTCTTCGTACAGTTCCGAGCCAGGCTCCACAAATCCACTAGCGCCATACACGAAATTCGGTTGCTTTTGACCCAGATAAACAGGAACCGTAATAAGGGCAATAATGATGGTAAATGGCACCGCTAAGCGCAAGCATACTGCTGCGAACTTATCAAAAGATGGTAGGAACTTTCGATGTGCTGTTTTATTGAGAAGTTTCTCGCTCGAAAGTACCAAAATTGGCAGCAGGAATAATACGCACAGGAAGCTGAAGACAATACCTTTCGCCAAGACCACGCCCATGTCAGCACCAATAAGGAATGCCATAACGCACAGCGAAAGGAACCCGAAAAAGGTAGTTGCCGCAGACGATGCAATAACTGCCGCCGCCTTATGCATTGCGGAAACAGCAGCATCATACGAAGTCATGCCCTGAGCTCTAAACCCACGAAATGCATGCAGCATTACAATACCGTAGTCCATAGAAACTGCTAGCTGCAAAACTGCAGCACACATCTGCGTGATGAATGATATTTCACCAAAGATAATGTTAGTACCTAAGTTGTATACAATAGAAATGCCAATGATGGACAAGAACAATACTGGCTCAAACCATGCTTCACTTGTTAACAGCAACAAGCCCAAAATAACAATAACAGCCATAACCAGGATGAGCTGAATTTCTACATCCGAAGACCCTTGCGCAACAGCAGAATTAATAGCATCACCCGACATATATACCTGACTAGCACCCACCAATGATGCTGCATCACGAATAAGATTCATAGTATCCATAGCTAACGAAGTGTCTAACGCCACTTGATACAGATACGAATCGCCATTCTTATAAGTAGCAACCATATCATCGTCATAAGTTTCAAGAGGCATTGAAATATCGCATATGGTTCCAAGCCACATCACATCTTCAACGCCTTCAATGGCTTCCATCTGATTTGCAAGTTCGTTTGCTTGCATTAACGTAAGCCCCTCGACCATGATGTTCGAATTGGGCGTTGGAGCATCAAAAGATTCTTCCATTACTCGAAGAGAAACAGTAGATGCAGTTTCTTCAGGCAAGTAGTCAGAAAACTGGTAGTTTATTTTCACATTAGGAATGCAAAGAGCTGATGCGACAAAAAAGAGCGCAGCAAACACCATAACCACCCGTCGGTGATTTAGCGCCCCACGGAATAATTTGTCTACAAAACTATGCACGGCTTGCGATCCCTATAAACTGCACATGCTTGCAATCCCTTACGGCTGCGCTGCTCCGCGATTCCTTCACGGACTGCACAGCCTGCAATCCCTTATACTTTTCTTGTCCTTATTGTAAAGGAGTATTCATGCTGTCTATAAGCATTTTTGCCGTCGGGAAATTAAAAGAGTCATTTTGGAAAGATGCCTGTGCCGAATATTTGAAACGCTTAGGCGCCTATGCAAAAGTTTCCGTAAAAGAATTGCCCGATTCTAACAAAGAGCGTGAAGCGCAGCTTATTCTGCAAAGCATTCCAGAGCACACCCCCATTTTGCTATTAGACATCAAGGGCAAAGAAGTATCTAGCGAACAACTTGCCACAAAAATTGACACCTACGCGCTTAATGGGGAATCGCAATTAGCTTTCATCATTGGTGGCAGCGATGGCGTTACTGCTGAAGTAAAACAACGCGCAACGGAGCGTATAAGTTTTGGACCTATTACCCTGCCGCATAATCTTGCCCGTGTGGTGCTGCTAGAGCAAATTTATCGTACGTTCAAATTTTCCCGTGGCGAGCCATATCATAAGTAGTTGTGGCGCAAACCATATCACGAATAATCGTGACGGCAAACCGCATCAAGGACAACTATGACGAGCCATGTCATGAATAATCGTAGCGAACCGTGCCAAAAGCAATCGTGGCGAACTATATTACGAGCAATAAGCGTTATAAAACTTTCCCGCTAAAAGAAAAGATGCCTGCAACTTGCAGACACCTTTAGGATTAAAGAAAATTGGGTTAAAGACAATTCATGGTGATGGCGTCTAACCCCAGTCAGAACCAACCACAACTAAAAAATCACCAGAGAATGCATAGGTTCCGTTATTCTGCTTCACCTGTCCAACACCCAGTAAATCGGCAATTTTCTGAGCTTGCTCGCTTTGAGAAGAATTTTCATAGACGATGATTGTTTGCGAATAATTAAAGTCGTCCGCATTGCCTGTTTCAATAATGGCACCATCAGGAGTCAATTTTGCTGCAGCTTCATTAGCACATCCTGCAATACCACAGCCATTCTTTACTGATATGTGCACACCTGAAAGCGAAACACTACCTGATGAACTACTGCTCGAACTTGAACTATCTGCATTAGCAGATCCGCCGCCACCAGCCGATGACATGGTCGCACCTGATGCTTCGCCAATCTGGGTTTCTTCCGTAGGAGACAAACCTTGCTTTACACGATCCATCATTTCTTCCCATGCAGCTTCATCAAGAACTTCCCACCAAATATCATTTTCATACACTGAAGTGGTAGGAACTGCCGCTGTATAGACGCTATTGGAAACATCAATTCCCATCATGGATTGTGCAAGACCAATTAAGCCAGTCACACTATAATCAGTCGTTACATATTCCGCTAATGTTGATACCGTATTAGTAATAGTAGCAACATCAGAATTCATAACCTTTTTCATAATGGCAGAAAGAACTAAACGCTGATTTGCAGCACGAATGGCATCACCATTACCAATATCGTCATAATTATGACGACTACGACAAAGAATCAAAGCCTGTTCACCATTGAGTGTTTGCAGACCAGCATCTACGTGGCCACCTGCCATGTCGTCATTAATTTCCATTGGAACATCAACTTCAACGCCGCCCAAAGCATCCACTACTGCTTTAAATCCATCGAAGTCAATTTCGGCATAATGACTAATAGGAACACCTGCCAATTCAGATACGGTATCTACCGCCAAGGAAGCGCCACCAAAAGCATAGGCAGCATTGATCTTTTGTTCACCGTGACCAGGTATATTAACGCGTGTATCACGCGGTACGGAAATTAAAGTTACCTCTTTTTCTTGCGGGTCAACACGAGCAAGAATCATTGAGTCGGTTCGGTATGAACCGCCAAATTCACCTGACGCATCACGATCCTCTGATTTATCCGCGCCAATTAATAACATATAAAACGGATCCGATGGAGAATCGGTTACCGCAAGTGAATTCAATAAGTCAGCATCTAAATCATCACGCAAGGAGCTATCTACCTGGGTAATGTAAGCCCAAGCAGCACCAATACCACCAAGCATAAGCACGCAAACTACCGCAAGCGAAATAAGTGCTATGCGCTTACGCTTACTTTTCTTTTTGCGTTCATGCTGTTGTCGAACAAATTCGCGACTTTTTGCATTTTGTGCATAGCGCTGGTTGGCACCTGCAGGCGTAACTGGAACATACCCACCAGTAGAACGATGAGTGGAAGAGCCATAATTGCTTGCGCTATAAGCCTCTGCACCTACAGGATTGCGACGTGATTGAGATGACGAAGAGCCGCCTTGGTGTCCATAAGAAGAACGGTCATAAGACCCCACGCTCTGCTGTTTTCGCGGAGTACGCGAAGCAGACTGAGAGGCCTGATTAATGCGTTTCATGCTCTTTCTTGGATGAGCAGAACGTTTTGTTGGTTTGTTATTTGAAGCAAACATAAAATTAATAATGCAAATAATTACTGTTTGACGCAAACAAATTCGGCAAAAACCATATTTTGCACGGAAATTTGGTCAGTTCGACACCTTTTCTTCATTAATTCGCCATCAAATACGTTCGTTTATTGCCATTCGCTATACGCGCCCAAAGAAATATGCTTATTACCATCCGTCATGCAGGTGTTATCAACAAATCTTTTTCCCTACGAAACACCCAAACGCGAAACCATATAGGCATTCGCTTCACGCTCAACCGAATCATCTAAAGGCATTAATACGAAAGGATTGTCTAAACCAAACTTTTTCTGGAGTGCTACCGCAATAAGATGGTCGGCGATTTCAGGATTTTTGCCCAACAAAGGACCATGCAGATAAGTGCCAATGCAGTTTTTATACAGCACACCATCGCATCCCGAAGTATCATCATTACCATGACCAACATGGGAAATTACTCTACCGAAAGGCTCAACACCCGCACCTATCTTTGTGCGTCCCGCATGGTTTTCATATCCAACTACAGGCATACTCGCTAAAGGCGAAGAAAGGACAATGTTGTCGATCAAGCGATCGAAGCCCGTCCCTGCACGTAGAGTTTCTGCATCAATAATTGATAGGCCTTCCACTTCTTCATCGCTCATAAGCCAACGGCGTCCTAAAATTTGATAGCCACCGCAAATAGCAAGCATTGCTCCATCGTTTTCCAAATACGTGCGAAGATCATCCTTCATGGCAAACAAAACTTCAGAAGCGAGCTTTTGTTCGCGGTCTGGACCGCCACCAAGCACCACAATGTCTGCTTTGCTTAAATCAGTTTCCTCGCCATAGTGGACTGCTTCCACTTCAACGGGAATTTTACGCCACCTACAGCGCTGAGCTAAAACGCGAACATTGCCGCCATCTCCGTATAAATTCATCAAGTCAGGGAAAAGGTGCACAATGCGAAGGGGATTTTCGTTTAGCGCTTCTACGCCTTCCTGCTGAACACAAGTGTGGATCTTTCGCTTTGGTTCAGAGGTTCCTTCAGTAGCATGATCAACTTTATTTTTATCTGCACGCGCCATTAAAGAACTCCGCACCGCAGGAAGCGACGTGTAATTTGCAATGGCGTACATATTCCAATCGGCAGGCATAGCAAGCGCCGCATCCACCATTTCATCAACGCTATTAATTGTCTGAGCCTCAATGCCGGCATAGCGCAAACGAAGCGCAAGATCATTTTTGCGAATACCACCCGCATACACTACGACATCTTCCTGTTCGGCAAGCTCTTCAAAGTCGCAGTCCCATATCCAAGAAATGTCATGGCCATCCGCTTCGTTATCATTAATAAAGAATGCCGCAACCTTTTTACCAGGAGCCTGAGTGATGAGCTTCATGTTCTGGTTGAAACCTGTTGGGTTTTTCGCCAAATTCAGCAACACCGATCGACCCTGAATGGTAAGAGATTGAAGACGACCATTTTGCGGATCAAACAAGTCAACCGCCTGCTGAAACACCTCGTCACTTACTCCCGCAACATGAGATGCAAGCCAAGCAGCCATAACGTTATACACCATGTATACGCCCGCACGCTGGGCACGAAGGGAAACATGATTCCCTGTTGCAGTTTCTTCAACGTCAAACGTTATTTCATTTCCGAACACTGCATTTTTCGCTGCAAAATCTAAATCAGGACGAGAAAAACCGCAGTTGGGGCAAGAATACGTTCCCAGCTGTCCGTACTGACGATATTCGTAAGTAAACATCGCTGAACAGCGCTGGCACATCTGCGCATCACTTACTTTATTTTGCTGCTGATGCAAGTCTTCACCAACGCCAAATGAAATAGCTTTATTCTGAACACGAAGCGCTACCATGGCGCACAGCGGATCATCAGCGTTGTACAGCAAAACCGTATCAGGCGATTCATTCAGCGCTTGAACGATGGCATCCTGTACACGATCAATTTCACCGCAGCGATCTAACTGATCACGGAACAAATTTAAAAGCAATACATAGCTTGCCTGTACTTGCGGAAGCGTATGAGCAAGCCACAGTTCATCGGACTCGAACACGCCCCACTGTACGGTGCCTTTCGTTTGGAGAAGCGTTGTAGCTACACCATAAGCTAAATTTGCACCCGTTCTATTGCAGGCAACTGTTTTGCCTTGGCGCTCAAGAGCATCGGCAATCATATTAGTAATGGTTGTTTTCCCATTAGTACCCACTACCACGATGGAACCTTCAGAAATTTTATTCATTGATTCCGCGATAATTTGAGGGTCAAGTTTTAAAGCTATCTTGCCAGGCATATTAGCTGCAGGACGTTTAGCAATATGGCGTAAACCCCATGTACTTACAGAGCTAGCCGAATTTGCTAATAGTTTTCGTATGCCCATACTATCCCTCTCTGTTTTAGTAGTAACACGCAAATAATACGGCACCCCAGGACAAGTTGTTCATATCGCACTAAAAACCCGCAATCGCGAATTTGCCGTACCTTAACTGAAGCAACCGTACGCCGCGAAATTACGACCATAAAAACCAAAAATACCAACAAAAATCAATTTTTGTGGAACTGTTTCGGACAAATTAATTGACAAATCCGCCTCACCGGGCTGCCTTTTATCGATCTTTCCAACACTCAAACTAATTTGTCTAATTTATAGGTTCTATACATAATTTCTATAGGCTCCACCTTTAGATTAAACCCTTACTTTCTATAAGAGTAATCATTTTTTGATTGAATTATTAGCGCTATACTTTCATCGAATATGCTGCGGTAATGAATGCCCGCACTTATTTATAAAGTAAAGGGAAACTTTCTTAGAGGGAAGCAAACCAAAAAGTTGACAAGTTAACAACCAGCTTGTTACGTGAAGTGAGGATCTAATGATTACCGATCTAAAAGTGAACGAACAGAACAAAAAGGAGTACTACGAAAAAGGCTACTGGACCGAACAAACCCTGTTCGATGTCTGGGCAGATCGCGTCTCCAAGTTCCCTGACAATGAATATGTCAGCGATAACCTAGGTGTTCGTTTCACCTATGCAGAAATTGACGATAAGGCAAGCCGCCTTGCCGCTTGGCTTAAAAGCGTTGGCGTAAAGAATGGCGACGTTGTAAGCTTACAGCTTCCACCTTGGTCAGAATTCTGCATTGTTTACGTTGCTTGTTTAAAAGTTGGCGCTGTTTGCCATCCTCTTCCTGTTACCTTCAACGGTGAAGACCTGGTTTATTCTATGAACTTGGTAGAATCCAAAGCATTTATTTGCCCTACCTTCCACCACAAAACCAACTTTGAAGAACAAATTCTTTCGGTAAAAGATGAAATCCCCTCACTACCTGATAACGCAATTTGCGTTCATGACAAAACATTAGAATCTCATGGCACTATTACCCTGAAGCAAATTTGCGAAACCTTTGAACCTCTAACAGAAGCTCCTGAAAGCACTTCTGATGAAATAGTTCTTATTCTTTCCACTTCTGGCACCACTGGTCGTCCAAAAGCGGTATTGATTTCACACAATGCCCTTATCTTCTCCGAGAGGACCTTCATCAAATCGCTCCACCTTACCCGCAATGACGTAATGTTCATGCCAGCTCCTTTAAACCACGCAACTGGTTTTAACCATGGTCTTATTACTCCGCTCTTGCTGGGTAGTCGTGTAGTTTTGCAACAGGAATTCCATCCAGAAGAATCTATTGAGATCATGAATAAAGAAGGTGTCACCTGGTCGATGGGCGCAACACCTTTTATTTATGACATGCTCAATGTTGCTGAAAAGAATAATCTTACTTTTGATACTTTGAAACTTTATGTATGCGGCGGCGCACCAGTTCCTGGCACTATGGTTCACCGTGCAAATAAACACGGTTTGAAGTTGTGCGAATGTTACGGATCCACCGAAAGCTGCCCTCACCTACTTGTTCCACCAGAGAATTGCCTTGAATGGAATGGCAATTGGTCTGGTATTGCATGCGAAGGTATTGAGGTAAAGGTTGTTGACGAAAAAGGCAACGAAGTGCCTTATGGTACTCAGGGTGAAGAAATCTCCCGTGGCCCTCACATGTTTAGTGGCTATCTCAAAAACCCTGAAGCAACCGCCAAAGATCTTGATGATAACGGCTGGTTCTACTCTGGCGACCTTTGCATCCAGGACGAACAGGGCCGCATAAAAATCAATGGTCGCAAGAAAGAAATTCTTATTCGTGGCGGCATCAATATTTCCGCAAACGAAGTAGACAACAATCTTAATGGTTGTCCAGGCGTTGGATCTCATGCCACTATTGGATTACCCGATGACCGTCTAGGTGAGCGTATTTGCACCTTTATAGTTCAGGAAGGTGACGTAACCCCGACTCTTGACTCCATTGCTGAATATCTTGACTCCATTGGTGTAGCAAAGCGCCTTCGTCCAGAGCATCTTGAATTTATTGACGAAATTCCTATGACTGAAACCGGCAAAGTAAAGCGTCACCAATTAGCTGATGAACTTGACCGCCGCCTTAAAGAACGAGCATAAAAAGTCTAGACCTAGATCATCAAGCAAAATACCTACTATATTAGGAGTGATTTGCTTCCATAGTATCTTGTAAGAACTCGCTTCACTTAGCATATTTATACATCTTAACCTGCTTGACAGACCCGGCAATATGCCGGGTCTTTTTAATACTTTGCCGTTCAAAGTATTTTTCTTACACGAAACAGCTATTTTCAGCATTCACCTACTTAAAAGTTTTACAATTTTTGCGCTTGATTATGCAGAAACGGCAGATTATCTGCGTATTTCTGAGAAAAGATGGTCTCTTTTGATGAAGGAAGGGAAAACAAAAAGTGGTAAAGGCTGATCGACGGATTGACTTATTAAACCGTATTGTTGCAGCACATCAATCCTACTACGACATCAGACGAGACTATCTTTTTGAAGGACGCCGATTCCCAGCTTTTGCTGAATTCCATACGTTTGGCGAACAATATGTATTAGTAAAACGTGCAAAATTATGGGAAGTTAATACGCATGATTTCATGTTCTTCGAAATCGCAGATGTTTTAGACGAAAAAATCTTGCAAACTATGGTGGAGTTTATAACCACTAAAGCAATTCGCAAAGTCAATCCTTCGGCTAATCATATGTCATCTGCTCTTACGTTAGTCATTATTGCCAATCGATGTACTGACGAAGCCTTCAAGCATGTTAAGTCCCTTCGTTTCCGTAAGAATTATCGTTTCGGACTTCGCGGATGGACGGATCTTCGTTTAGCAGTAGTAGACCTGTCCCGTCCTCAAGGAAAAGAAGTGACCACTAACGCGGCTGGTAAACAACTAAAGGAGTCACTTACCAGCAACCTTGCATTGGCAAAGTAGAGACATTTAGATAGAAAGGTTGGTAAAGCATGAACGCAATGCTTGTTTTGCTCGGCGGTCTCATTGTTTTGATCATCGGCTATGTCTGCTACGGTAGATGGCTAGCAAAACAATGGGGTGTTGACCCTAATAGACCTACTCCTGCACAGGAAATGGAAGATGGCGTAGACTACGTTCCTTCCAAACCCTATGTTTTGTTAGGTCACCATTTCTCCTCCATCGCAGGCGCAGGTCCCATCAACGGTCCTATCCAAGCTGCAGTATTTGGCTGGGTTCCTGTTCTGCTATGGGTTCTTATTGGCGGTATTTTCTTCGGCGCAATGCACGACTTTGGTGCCCTGTTCGCTTCCTTACGTCATAAAGGTCAGAGTATTGCTGCTGTTATCTCTGCGAATATTGATGACACCGCAAAACGTATTTTTTGTATTTTTGCCTACCTTACCCTTTTGCTTGTAGTTGCAGCATTTGCTTCAATTGTTGCAAATACTTTTGCAGTTGGTTTAGCAAACGCAACTGACGCATCTAACTTAGCTAACCAACGCACCGCGATGATTTCCATGCTATTCATCGTAGCAGCCATCATTTATGGTATCGCAACACGCGGACGTGATCTTTCTGCAGCAGTTAACATCCTCGTTGCTGTTGTGATTATTGTTGTGTTAGTAGCCATTGGTTATAACTTCCCATTAATTTCTTTAGACTACACTACCTGGATGATTTTATTGGGCGTCTACATCATGATCGCTTCCATTGCTCCTGTTTGGATTTTGCTACAGCCTCGCGACTTTTTGAGTTCGTTCTTACTGTATGGCATGATTATTATTTCTATTATCGGTATCGTTGGTGCAAGCTTGACTGGCAATGCCTCCAATCTGGACATTCCAGCATTTACAGGCTTCTTCGCAACTAACGCAGCAGTAGACCCTGCAGGTAACCCTATCATCAACCCCGAAACAGGCAAAGCAGTAACTAACCTATCTGCCGCTTCAGGTTTCTTGTTCCCTGCATTATTTATCACTATCGCATGTGGCGCAATTTCCGGTTTCCACTGCCTAGTAGCATCAGGCACCACTTCTAAACAACTTGAAAAAGAATCCCACGCTCAACCTATTGCTTATGGCGGTATGCTAATCGAATGCTTGCTTGCAATTATTTCTTTATGCGCTGTAGGATTCGTTTGGCAAGCATATTGCGCAGGTGACTACGCTTCACCAACTGCCGTATTTGCTGGCGGCTTGTCCCAAATGCTTGCTTGTATTCCTGGGCTCGCGGGCGTTGAAGACATTGCTTATACCTTGCTCATTTTGGCGGTATCCGCTTTCTGTCTTACTTCTCTGGATACTGCTACTCGTCTTGCTCGTTATATGTTCCAAGAACTCTGGATTCCCGTTGGTGAATCCCTCGAAACCGTAAAAGGTGCACACAAGGTTTTCTCAAACCCTTATGTAGCTACCATTATTACAGTTGTTATCGGTATTGTACTGGGCATGACCGGCTATACCATTATTTGGCCTTTATTCGGCGCCGCTAACCAACTCCTTGCAGCCTTAGCATTACTTGCCGTATGTGCATGGCTCGGCAACGCCGGTAGGAACAACAAAATGTTCTACATTCCTATGGCATTCATGCTTATTGTTACCCTGACTTCTCTTGCTCAAACTCTATACGCTAAAGGCTTGGTGCTTATGGCTGGATCGGGCGATTTGTTTGCAGCAGGCGTTCAAGCAATACTCTCCGCCATCCTGTTCATCTTAGCTATTGTTTTAGCTGTTAAGGGTGCGAAGACGATCTTCGGTAAGAAGCATAAAACCCAGGAAGCATAGTTTGGAAAGTATACGTTCTAGTACTTAACTCAATGAACGCTCAGTGCTGCACAGGCTAAAAAGTAAGCGCGCTTGAAACACATGTTTCAGGCGCGCTTTTTGCATGGCTCATTACAGAGCTTCGCTAGGAGTCTTTATTGCGTGGTTTTATTACAGGATCTTGCTCAGAGTCTTATTACAACGAGTCCTTTTCAGGCACGCTTTTGCCATATCAAGTAAGCCTTTCACTTAGCTTGATGGTTTTAAAAAGGCAATGAGTCTTACAATACAAACTATGGGGAACAACTTTATAGGGAAAAGGGGACTTCATGGCTTACGAAACCATTCTCACCGAAAAAAAAGATGGTGTTCTTTTAATCACTTTTAATCGTCCAAAAGCTCGTAACGCAATGAGCTCTTTAATGATGGAAGAGTTTTCAACCGAACTTGAACGTTGGGACAACGATCCAACACAACGTTGTTGCATCGTTACTAATGCTGGCACCTGTTTTTGCGCAGGCGCGGATTTGAAAGAGCTCGCAGCAGGAACCTATCACTTACCTGAAGGCAAGGAGAATTGGGGGCTGCTTGGCATGTCAAAACATCGCTTTAAAAAGCCCCTCATCGCTGCAGTAAATGGCATCTGCGTTGGTGGCGGTCTTGGACTGGTTCTTGCATGCGATATTGCTATTGCAAGCAACCACTCAGTATTCGGCTTGCCAGAAGCCCGTCATGGTCGAGCCTCTACAGGAGATGGTGCCATCCTACGTTTGATGCAGCAGATCCCGCAAAAATATGCTGCAGAACTTATTTTGGTAGGCGACAATATCGATGCTCAAAAAGCATACGAATGGGGTTTGGTCAGCCGCATTGTAGATGAGCAGGACCTTCTCCCTACTGCTTTTAAGTTAGCCGAAGGTATCGTGAAAAGCGCGCCTTTGGCTATCGAATATTCCAAGGCGGCCATGAAAGAGGCTGCTGCTTGCGATGATGAATTCCCTGGAGCAGGCTGGAGCATTATGGATTACTACCAGGAATTAGTAAATGCAACCGAAGATTCCCTGGAAGGACCAAAAGCGTTCGCTGAAAAACGTGAACCCCAGTGGAAAGGCCGCTAAAGTTTGGTCATTAAGCTTGTTTCAAAAATGTATATCACTTAAGTACCTGAGTTTATGTATCGCGGAAGTCTATTAAATGGGCTTCCGCGATTTTCATGTAAGAGTTAGTTCGGCTTATTTCGACTTATTTTGCAACCTTGTTTATTGTTGGTTTTGCTACTGCTAGTTTTTGACGGCAGCTTCTTCCGCTGCACGAGCATCCGCCAATTCTTGCGCCTCTTGTGCGTTAGCGGGATACAACCCGTAGCTTGGCTGCAAAACACTTTCAGGCATAGGTTCGCCCGCATAGCACCTTACTGATCCATCCGCATCAAACGCATCTATTTCGCTATCGGAATAGCCCAGCTCTTCCAACACTTCACGTGTGTCATATCCGACGGGACGAGAACGATACAAGACAGGATCTCCCAAACTCGCCAAACGTACAGGAGCAGTAGTGATGGTATATGAATGATCTTCACCGTAGCCCTGATCTTCATAATACACACGGCGAAGCTGATCATTGTCGAACGCTTCCTTATCGTGCAGCACATCTTCAACCGTACGGCACTTTTCACAAGCCAACTCCTGCTCCATCAAGTAGGGTTCCCATTCCGCCCAGGTTTTTTGCTTAAAGATGCGTTCCATTTCGGCAATAACTTCAACGTTTTTACCGTTTTGCGCAAGCGCCTCTAAGCTGGTATACGATTCGTCCTCCCAATACTTGGGATCCATGCCAATTGCTTCGAATACCTTACGATGAAATTTGTTGTAGTTGCCAAAACACATTACGAACCAAACGCCATCCGACGTTACATAACTGTTGTTGGTTGGGCAAGGTGCTTCAGCACGATTCTTAGGATGCGGCTGACCTTGCTGCTGAGCACAAATGGCGCTCATCATGCCCCAGTTAGAAACATGATAAAGGCTGGTTACCACCTTATCACCCACGCCAGTGCGCTGAGCATTCCAGAGCGCTGCCAATATTCCCACTGCAAGTGCGTTGGAAGAATTCCAATCGCCAAATGCAACAGGAGAATTGCCTACCTCAAAGTGTTCGCCCGCATTAGGAAAACTCATAGTTACTCCGCCACGCGCAGAATAGGTAATGGCATCATAGCCTTGCTCATCAGCCATTTCTCCGCGTTCGCCATAGCCGCGAAGCTGCGCCCAAACCAATCGTGGAAACTTCTTATGAAGTGTTTCGTAATCAAGTCCCATGCGCTTAAGCGCCGGTGTGCGATTACTTGTAATAAATACATCAGCATCGGAGAGCAACTTAAGCATTGCTTCCATACCTTTTTCAGTTTTAAGGTTAAGAGAAACCCACCTGCGATTAAAACCACCGCAGTCAAATGCGGCATCATCGATGTCAGTCTTGAATTTCATGCCCCAGGAAACGCCTTGCGTACGTTGATCGTCGCCAATTTCGCGTTCAATTTTGTAAACCGTGGCCCCTAATTCAGCAAGTAAACGAGCGCACCCTGGCGCTGCTGCGAAAATAGTAAGGTCAACAACCTTCAAACCTTGCAAGCCGCTCATACTATCCCCTTTTCGTTTGTTCTGGCGTGAGTTGTCCGCAAGTTGTCCGTAAGGCATCACGCAGATTGTCGCCCTGCGAGATATTCCGTAGACCCCGTTAGGTATTTCGCCGCAGATTATAGCCCCGTTAGGCCATTCTGCAGATTGTCTTGCAGTTTCCCAACCACGATTCTACGAACTGCCCCTAAACACTCACACTGGGCACTCACGCTCAAAAAATCCCTCAAGATAAGTTTATGCAACTTAGAAGCACACAAAACAAGCTTTGGGTTATTGGTATCAATTGTTCTAAGTTTGGAGATTAAGCCTCGCTCTGCAAGCCATGCTCTGCAAGGCGCACTTTTTATGCGCTATATTTCGGAAACCGCACTTTGTGAGCCGCGCCCTGTAAGGCATACCTTATGCGTCACGTTCTGTAAGCCGCACCCTATTCGCAATGCTATTTTTCGGAAGAAAGCCCCAAATACACAAGCTGAGCCTCAATACTGCGAAGCGAAGCCCAGCGAAGGTTTTCATCTACCCCTTCATACACCGCATCAAAAAGCGCATTCGCTTCAGCAGGAACTCCCTTCGCCAGAGCCACTTTCACCTGGTCAAGCCGTTCTACACGATGCTGCCGTGTTGCCTCTATCGCACGCAGAGGATCATCAATTACATATCCATGACCAGGGCAAACAATACGTACTTTATTCAGCTTTACAAGATCTTCCAATAAATCAAGTGATGCCATGTAGTCGGCCAAATTTCCATCGGGGTAAAACACCACCGTAGGACCATGACGAAACACTACATCTCCCGTAAAAATTGCCTGCTGTTCAGCAAGCAGCAACCCCATTGAATCACTTGAATGACCAGGAAGCTTGTACACCTCGAAAATTGGCGAGCCTTCATAGGGATACAAAAGACCTTCTTCTAAACAGTGATCAACTTCAAATACACCGCCTGGAGTATCGGCGCCCATTTCTTTTTTAGGGCCGTAAATTTCGGCACCAGTAAGGCGCGCAAGTTCCTGTGCGCCTGCCGTATGGTCATGATGATCATGTGTAAGAAAAATAACGCTTACTTCGAGGCCTTCTTTTTCACAGGTATCTAAAATGCGCTGCGTTTGATCCCCTTCAGGCGATGGGTCAATAACTATGCAACGTTTATTCCCGTATTTAACTTCTTCGGGATTTGCCACAATCCATGTGTTGGAGCCAACATAAGTCATCGGACTAGGGTTATCCGCCCGAACACACATAATAAAGTCGTTTATCCTGCCACCTTGCCAAGGTGTTTCACCAGTAATGAAGCTAGCCATAGTTCCTCACTTAAGCGCCGTTACTCAACAAGTCCATCGCCTTTTGCGTAAATCCAGTTCTCAGCAATACTTATCAGTATTATCGACGAAATTTATGAAAGCTCGCCGCGCAAGCCAATAGTTCCATCTTCACGATAGTAAGGCTTGGACATGATGCGCTTGAGCTTGCGCCTCGTAGAAACAAAATCATAGGCATTATGCGCGTTTGCAATGTTAGTAAGATTGTATACCGTAGGAGCCAAAACAAGCCAACGGTTTGCGTCACCTTCGCGCATTGCATAGGCAGGCGTTACCCAGCCAGCAATTTGAGCTTCGCTGGTTTTGTCGTCAGCTACCTGCCCTTCTGGCATTAATGCAGAAAAGAAGAATGTATCGTAGCGCTTAGGCTCGAATTCAGGGGTGCAGAAATTGGAGATGAGCCCCAATAAGTCAGTACGCAAAACCAAGTTTCTACGCATAAGCATTTCGGACAACGCTAGTTCATGATGCTCCAGCGCAGCACGATCTTCCTGCCATGAAGGGTCTGATAAATCAGTCACCATTTCGCCGTTTTCGAAGCCTGCAAGTAAAACACCGCATTCTTCAAACACTTCACGTGCTGCTGCAACTACTACTTTACGAGCAGTTTCTTCATCGCAATTCATATACTCAGCCCACTGTTCAGGCGTATGCCCAGCCCACATAAGCCCTTTTTCTGAGTCCTTTTCATCAACGCGACCGCCAGGAAACACCACTGCATCAGGTACAAATTCCATTGTTTTCACGCGGCGGAGCATGAACACTTCAAGTTCTTGCCCTGTAGGAAAATCGGGCGGAAATACACCGTCTTCAATACGGTACTTTGTTTGACCTGGCTTTGAATCTCGAACAAGCATTACTGTTGCTGCATATCGAGGAGTGACTGGCTGAAAATCGGGATTTTCAAGCAATTCTTTTGCGGCATCAAGTGATTTTTTGTTTGGGTCACTTTCAATAACATTGCCATTTACGCGTATTCCCATGGCGCCCTCCTTGCGTAAGTTTTCCCACGCTTCATCATACACTTGTGTTTGCTTCTCCCTACCGAAATTCAACCGAGCTTTTCATTTTCCATCGAAGCAGCAACGCCGAATTCGCTATGACAAGAACCGAACCCGCATTGTGCACAAGTGCACCCACAACAGGATTCAAGATGCCCACCATTGCCAAAATAATTGCCACAAAATTAAGCATCATGGAGAATGTCATATTCAGCTTGATTGTGGTCATCATTCTACGGGAAAGCGCCGACATATGAGGAAGCGTATCTATATTGTCACGAACAAGGACAATGTCTGCCGCGTCTACGGCAATATCGCTTCCTACGCCACCCATCGCAACACCAACGTAAGCACGTTTCAGCGCAGGTGCGTCATTAATGCCATCTCCAACCATGCACACCTTTTCTTGGTTTTCTTCAAATTTGGTGATGACCGCGAGCTTGTCTTCGGGCAAACAGTCTGCCTGCACTTCGGCTACTCCAACCTGAGAAGCAATGTGATTCGCGGCAGCCGAATGGTCGCCCGTGAGTAAGACAGGAATGATGCCCAACTTTTTGATTCCAGCAACGCTTGTGCGCGATTCTTCGCGAATTTGATCCGCAAGGACAACAAACCCTACCGCGTTTCCATCAAGCGCAACATGGACTATCGTGCAGCCTTCGCTTTCATACGAAGCAACAACATCGGGGTCGAAATTTTGGACCTGCTCTTCTTCAAGAAGTTCTGCATTACCCGCAACAAGAACATGCTTGTTGGCAAGTGCCCTCTCATTCACAAGTGTCTTCTCGTCCACAAGTGTCTTTCCATTCACAAGTGTTTTTTCATCCACAAGTATTTTCTCATTCACGGGCACCTTTTCATTCATAAGTGTCTGTTTGTTCACGAGCGCTTTAATACCACGTCCAGGAATCATTTCGAATTGTTCACACTGAACAAGCGCCTTCGTGTTCGATTCCTGGTACGAATCAACAATGGCATGGCCAAGAGGATGTTCACTTGAATTTTCCGCACTGGCAACAAGCCAATAAAGATCATCGCTCGTTATTTCTGCAGAAGTTGATTCGACTACTTCAACTTCCGGCTTGCCACGCGTTAAGGTGCCTGTTTTGTCGAACGCAACGCGACCGACCTTCGCCAAGCGTTCAAGCGCGTCTCCTTCACGAACCAGCACGCCCCACTTGGTAAGATTTCCAATTGCAGCCATGATTGCCGTTGGCGTTGCCAGCACCAACGCGCAGGGACAGAACACTACCAAAATGGTAACAGCGCGGATAATTTCTGAAGTAACTGCCCAGGTAACGCCAGCGGAAACAAGTGCGATAACAACAATCCAGGTAGCCCACTGGTCCGCCAATCGTACAATTTTCGCTTTACCCGCATCGGCCGATTGCACGAGTGCAATCATGTGCGCCAGAGAACTGTCCTCCCCAACTTTTGTTGCTTGCATTAAGAAAGCACCGAATTGATTTACCGTACCGCTGCGAACTTCATCTCCCGCTGATTTATCAACTGGGATGGGTTCGCCTGTCATTACTGATTCATCAACCGAAGTTTGACCTTCCGTGATAATTCCATCTACTGGGATGGTTTCACCAGGCAAAACTTTGCAAATGTCCCCAATTACTACTTCTTCAGCAGCAACCGTGCGCTCTTCTTCGCCCGAAACAACATGAGCTGTTTGCGGGGTGAGATTCACCAAGCGCTCAATGCCCGCGCGCGCTTTAGCCACGGTAACATTTTCAAGCAGAGCGCCTAATTGCATAATTACCGCGACTTCGCCCGCAGCGAAATATTCACCAATGATGATAGAGGCAATAAGCGCCAAAGAAACCAGAACGTCTGCCTTGATGTCGAATTCTGTCACCAAACCGATAATCGCCTCAAGGATAATGGAGGTGCCGCATAAAATGATGGCGATCCAGGCAGGATCAATGGGCCAATCTATCGGAACAAATAAACTCACTAAAACAGCTACGGCAGAAATAACAAGAAACACTACGTCGCGTTTCATGCCGCCCCATTCAAGTACTTTTTCCAAAAACCCTATCATGCACTTGCCGCCTTTTACTTTACCTTACCGGTTTGCCGTACTGTCTTATCTAAGCTGCCGTACTGACTCCTGAATCCTTCCCAACAGCTTTCCTGGCTTTCCTATTTGCCCTGGTTCGAAGATGCTTCTACGCGCTCGCCCCAGTTCGAAAACACTTTTACAAACTTTTGCAAGGAGATTCCCGCAGATGCATGACACGACAGTGCATGGATGCCGATAATCTGCATCGCCGTTTCAAAAAAATAATTGGCCAAGTCCAGGCGATTGATCGCATGGTTGATGAAGATATTCCCTGCGAAGATATGCTCGCGCAAATTAATGCTGCAAAATCAGCGCTCCATAAAGCAGGACAAGTTGTTTTAGAAGGCCACATCAAACATTGCGTTCGCGACGGCATTGAACATGGCGACGCAGATAAAACGATTGAAAGCTTTACCAAAGCAGTCGAGCGCTTTTCAAATATGGGGTAAACGACGGATACGACATGCACGACAAGTCGACATGTATAGCAAATGTGATATGCACGCTGTAGCGGCATGCACGACAAGTACGACATACGCATTCTAGTAGCATGTGCGACAAACGCGATATGTAGGCTCTAGCGACATGCGTGTTCTGCTCTATCGGAAGATTTACCCCGATGCTTAACGCACCATCTACGGAGGTGGTGCGACATGTGTTCTACCGCCACAAGATATGTGTTCTGTTGTTGGAAGTTTCATCCCGTTGTGCCAGATAACCCCATTTCAAAATAAATCCAGATGACCTCATTTCAAAATAGTCCAGTTTCCAAATAACCCAATTTGGCACAGCGCGCAAAAAAGTTGCAAATTTGGCCGCAAAAGCCGTGTTGTAGGCATCTATTTTCTTAGAAAAAGTGAGGGATTGCTTGTTCGTTACATGCATACGATGACTGGTTACAATCCTTGCATTGCCGCAATTACAGCTTGGTGCGTTGCAGGACATGAATTCCAACTTGGCGCACTGTTTAAGATGGATTGCAACTTAGCGCTCGACATGAATTTCGGCTTGATGCACTGTGGGACGTGTTGTGCCTTGGTGAACATAGCAGCGAACACACATTGCAACTTGGCGAATTCATTACTGAACTCAGCAATGAATTCAGTAATGAACATGAAAAAAATTACTGGTGCAGCTTAGATTACAGACATTCCTTAGATTATTGATTCAGCTTAAATTACAGGCGCGCCTTAGGTTATTGATATAGCTTTAATTGCCAGCATAGCTTAGATTATTGATACAGCTTTGATTATCGGTACAACTTAGCGATTTTGTAGCGGAACACCACTCTTATTTAACGTCGTACCGAAAATTTGTTACTAATTTAATAACATTTTTTCATATCGCCATCCTATCTGCGAATTTTCGGTGGTAGTATGAAATCATCATAAAAGTGAAGGTTTTATGAAGCCATTTGTTTTCGCTTAAGCGAAGAAGGTGCAGCGAACACAGCTGGCTTTCCAAAACCGCAACGGTAAAGGAGGTGCACAGATGGATTTTTTAGCTGATCCGGTCTTGTTAGCGCGTGTCCAATTTGCGCTTACTGCCATGTATCACTTCATCTTCGTGCCACTATCCATCGGCTTGGGACTTATCGTGGCTATCTTCGAAACGAAGTACTACCGTTCCCAGAAGCCTGAAGATGCCGCTGCTTCGCGTTTTTGGATCAAAGTGTTTACTGCAACCTTTGCCCTTGGCGTTGCTACCGGTATTACGATGGAATTCTCGTTCGGAACCAACTGGGCAGATTATGCTCGCTTCGTAGGTGACATTTTTGGCGCACCTCTCGCAGCAGAAGCTCTTCTTGCGTTCTTCCTGGAATCCGTCTTTTTGGGTGTTTTGCTGTTTGGACGCAAAAAGGTTGGTAAAAAATTCTATCTCGCATCCGCTTGGCTTGTTTGGTTTGGCTCCTGCCTTTCCGCCCTATGGATCATCATTGCAAATTCCTGGATGCAAACCCCTGCAGGTGCTGAACTTTCCGCTGATGGCACACAAGCAATTCTAACTGACTTCTTGGCAGCAGCATTCAATGCCACCACTATCCCACGCTACCTGCATACCGTAGACGCTCTTCTTATCATGGGCGCTTTTATGGCGCTCGCTATTGGCGCTTGGTATTTAAGGAAGGGCAAGCATACCGATTTCGCCATGAAAACAGTACGCGTAGCATCGGGCATTGCCTTAGTTACTACTTGCCTCATGGTGGTATTTGCTCACCAGTCCGCTGTTGTCGTCGCTGACGAACAACCCACCAAATTCGCCATGATGGAAGGCGCTTACGAAACAGAATCCATGCCTTTGTATGCACTAGGTTGGGTTGACGAAGAAAATCAAGAAGTAATTACCCCACTCGCTATTCCTGGCGGTACATCCTTCTTAGCTTCTTGGGATTTCGAAACTGAATATCCTGGATTAAATGATTTAGCAGAAAGCGGTGTTTATGGTGATGACTTCACCGAAGAAACCGTAGACGAACTTCCTGTTAATACCGTTTTCCAGAGCTATCACTTGATGGTAATCATGTTTGGCCTTATTGCTCTTACGACTATCTTGGCTTTCATCTTTACCTATCGAAAAGGCAAAATTAAGAACATGCGCTGGCTGCAGAACTTGGCTATTATTTCTCCGCTGTTCCCCTTCCTGGCCATTCAGGGCGGTTGGGTTACCGCAGAAATTGGTCGTCAGCCTTGGGTAGTATACCCAGCAGAAAGCAGTCCTGATGGCATTAGCTTGCTTACGAGCCAAGCTAATTCGCTGGCAGTTTCTTCGCCAGAACTTGCTATCACGCTTACCTTGTTCTGCTTGATTTATCTGTTCTTAATCATTGGATGGGCTCGCATTGTTATCCATCTGATTAAGCACGGTCCTCGCGAAGAAGTACAAAAGGATGGTGAATAGGCATGACTGCGTTAGGAATTCTTTGGTTCATCCTCATTGCCGTCCTTATTGCTGGATATTTCATCTTGGACGGATTTGACTTAGGCGCAGGTGTGCTTTCACCCTTCGTCGCCAAAAATGAAAAAGAAAAAGCTGTTGTTCGCCGCGCTGTTGGTCCTGTTTGGGACGGCAACGAAGTGTGGCTTCTTACGGCAGGTGGCGCTTTGTTCGCAGCATTTGCGCCCGCTTACGCTACAACGTTTTCGGGATTCTACCTTGCCGTAATGTTGGTGCTGTTCGGCTTGATCGTTCGTGCCGTATCGCTTGAATATCGCGCTCACGATCCTAAGTGGAAAGGCGTTTGGGATGCCTTGTTCTTCATTGGATCGCTGCTCCCCGCATTGCTCTTTGGCGTAGCTATTGGCAACGTATACGCTGGCATTCCTTTGGATGCAAATGGCGACTACATTGGTATTCCACTTCTGGGCTTAGTAACACCATTTACGTTACTGTGTGGCCTTCTTGGCTTGTCCATTTTCCTTACTCAGGGCGCTACCTGGCTTGCCTTGAAAGCTCCAAAGCCATCTGAAATTCAGGCACGTGTAGCTGGTCTTCGTCGCGTACTTGCCTGCATCAGCTTGGTGCTCTTTGTGGTTGTTACCATTTACGCATTGGTCGGCATTCAGCCTGCTATGGATCCAATGCTTGATATTGTGCGTTGGGCATTGTTTGTTTTAGTTGCTGCAGCTCTTATTGGCGTTATTGCAACTTCTAAATCTAACGGCAACGATATTATTCCGTTCATTTTAAGCAGCGCTTCAGCATTGCTTTTAGTAGTACTGTTTACTGCATCAATGTTCCCGAACCTGGTTGTTGCAACCGTTGGCGAAAACATCACCATTGCAACAGCTGCATCGTCCGACTTAGCTCTAGGCTGGATGACCGGCATTACCTGCATCGGCTTGCCGTTAGTGCTTATTTATCACGTGATTATTTACCGAACCTTCCGTGGTCGTATCACTGACGAAGATCTAACAGAGTACTAGGCTAAACGCGAACGCTAAACTACAGGAAGCCGCTGTGTGAAGTACTCATGCGGCGGCTTCTTTCTTACAAGCGAATACTCTCCTTTAAGAATTTCCATTCACTCAACTTTGAGGACTACCATGATTGACCGCTTGCTTTTTACAATCAAAGGAGTTCGTGCAGCACTTATTACTTGCACGATCTTTTCGCTCATAACGAGCGCTTTGGTCATAGGGCAAGCGTTCTTTCTTACTACTGCCCTTACTAATCTTTGGTACAACCATCCCCTAGAAGAACAAGCAATTTACCTTGCTTTCTTTGCTGTTTGCCTTATAGCGCGTCAAGTTGCAGACAATATCCAGTCTGGTTGGCTGGAATCATTTGCTACCAAACGTGCTGATGAATTTCGAACGGGACTGTTTGAAACGCTTTTCAAGCAAGGGCAAACTCTTATTCAAAGTAAAGGAACAGGAAGCTTTTCTACCCTTCTTGTTGAAGGGGTAGACCAAGTTGAAGCATACCTGCGCATGATAATCCCCCGTATGACACGACTTGTTGTTATTCCAGTAATGCTTCTTGTTCTTTTATTTACGCTTGATTGGGTTTCCGCCGTAATTGGCCTTCTGGTATTTCCTGCGATTATTTTGCAAATGGTGTTAATCGGACACACAGCAAGCATTGAAGCTGGTAAGCAACACAAGGAGTACCAGCGTCTGGCTAATCATTTTCTTGATTCAGTTCGCGGCATTGACACATTAAAACTGTTTGGGCGTAGTAAAGATCAAACGGATAGCATTTTTACTTCAAGCGAACGCTTTCGAGCTGCCACCATGAAAACACTGCGTGTTGCTACCTTATCAGGCGCCGTGCTTGATGCCTTTTCTACCATTTCCATCGCAGCAATCGCAGTAATGCTCGGATTCCGCCTGGTCGATGGATCACTTACCTTGTTCCCTGCCCTGTTTGTTCTGGTACTTATGCCAGACTACTTCAGGCCTATTAGGGAATTCGCTTCGGATTACCATGCTTCCCTTGATGGAAAAAACTCCCTGCATGCCATTCTTGAAACCTTACATGCAGATACTGGAAAACTCAGCGATGCCGAAACAAAGGATTCCGAAAAAAACTCAACTGTTGATGCGGACCTTCATGCGGACCTTCATGCGGACCTTCATGCGGACCTTCATGCAGACCCCCACACTTCTGCTGATATAACCTGGAGCGATACCAGTGCCTTATTATTGAACAATATTTCATTCCAATATGCTTCAGAAGATGAGGAAACCTTTTCCCTACAAAACATCACTGCTTCCTTTTCAGGAGCACAGAACATTGGCATTATAGGTGCCTCTGGCAGCGGCAAAAGTACTTTGGCACACATTCTTGCGGGCTTAAATGACCCGGAATCAGGAACCATCACCGTAAACGGCGTCACCGTATCCACTCTCAAAGACCCACGCTGGCAGCACCAGATTGCCTACATCCCGCAAAATCCGCACATCTTCAACACCACCCTGCGTAACAACATCGCCTTTTACAAACCAGACGCTTCCCAAGAAGAAATAGAACGCATTTGTTCACTTATGGGGCTTGATTCATTGCTTGCCGAACTACCCCAAGGGATCGACACTGTCATAGGCGAAGGGGCTCACTCCTTAAGTGGCGGACAGTCTCAACGCATTGCATTTGCACGCGCATTCCTAAACGAAAACTGCAAGGTGCTAATTTTCGATGAACCAACTGCCCATTTGGATATAGAAACTGAGTTAGAGCTAAAAGAGCGCATGCTTTCGCTTATGGAAAATAAGCTTGTTTTCTTTGCAACGCACCGCCTCCATTGGCTTTCCGCTATGGATTCTGTTTTGCTTTTACAGAATGGTCACTTGATAGCACAGGATTCTGCGGAGGCACTCCGAAAGAATCTTATGAATGACTCAACGAATTCAGCCCAGGAATTTACCAATGCTCGTTCATCTCAGACATTAACAAACGCAAGTTCCAAACAAGCATTGAACAACACGAGCTCCACCCAGGTATCGGGGGCAACAAGCCCTACCCAAACATTGATCAACAATTCTCAAGGTTCTTCCAATTCCTTCCAAGGAAAAGCGGGAGGTGAATCAAATGAGTAATAAAGATCGTGCTGCCAGCTCTGCTGCAAATCATGCTGCTGCCAACTCTGCTGCAAACCCCACTGACACTGCTAATGTTGCCGCCAAACGCACCGCTACTTCTGGCTCCACCAATCACGACGCTTCTTCTGGAACCACTGTTCATAGCTCTGCTGCAACAAAGCAGTTTTCCTGGAAGCAGGACACCTGGATAAAGCCCTACTTAAAGCACTACAAAAAAGCACTTTTCTTGGCGCTCTTTTTGGGAGTTCTCACTATTGGATTCGCTTCGGCGCTCATGTTTACTGCTGGCTGGCTTATTGGTGGTTCGGCAGAAATGCCCTATTCCATCTTGCTGTTGGGAACACCCCTTTTATGTGTTCGCATTTTCGGCATCGGCAAACCAATACTTCAATATGCCGAGCGCTTAACCAGCCATGATTGGGTGCTTCATATGACGTCAAGCTTGCGCGTCAAACTGTACCGCGCCTTTGACAGTCAAGGCATTTTCTTCCATTCGCTGTATCGCCTAGGGGATGCCCTTGGGCTTTTAGCAGAAGATATTGGCCACATTCAGAACCTTTATTTACGTACTATTTTCCCTACCGTTATTGCGTGGGTTTTAGGTTTGTGTTTGGTGATTGGCTTTAGTCTTTACACCTGGTGGATGGGCGTATTAGTTTGTTTGCTTCTGGTGATAGAGTTGCTGGTGGTGCCACTTGTTTCCGTTTCCGTAAATGGCGCACGCCAAGCAAAGCACAAAACCCTGAAAGCAACCTTCTATACTGAAATGACCGACAACGTTTTAGGTATCACTGACTGGATTTTGTCAGGCCGCCATAAAGATTACCTCGAGCACCACAAAACTACTCAAACCGCCCTTCGCGAACTCGAGAGCGCAGGCCATTCTTTCGATAAAAAGCGCGACTTAGTTCTGCAGGTATTTTTCGCCCTTGGAGCATGTGTTGTGTTCATCTGGGCAGCCCTGCAATTCAGCGGACAGACTGGCGGGAACGCAAATTGGATACTTGCTTTCATCCTGGGTTATTTCCCCTTGATCGATGCTTTCGCACCCCTTTCAGCAGCCGCAACCGAAGCTCGTGCCCATCAGGACTCCATTGAGCGCCTTAACAAATTGCCTATCGCAGAGGATTCCAAAAACGAAATAGCGCAAGAAGCAGCACAAAAATCTGCAAAGAATGCCGAAAACAACCAACCTGCTAAACAACCACCTGAGATTGTCTTAGAGAACGTAAGTTTTTCTTATCCAGGATCAAACCGCCTATTGCTTGATAATCTATTGCTTCGTATTCCTGCCAAACAAAAAATTGCCGTACTAGGAAAGAGCGGCGCAGGAAAGTCAACCCTAGCTTCGCTCATTCGCGGTGACCTTACCCCTACCGCTGGAACCGTTGAGCTGCATATCAACACATCGCCCAACCAGCACAAAACAACCGAAGAAGCTACGTCCCCAACTCAACAACAAACTATCCAAACATGCACCTTAGGCGATTTAGCACCGCAGTATTTTGGCGTTATCCAGCAGCGTACCTACGTATTCAATGCAACCCTGCGCGACAACTTACTTATTGGCAACCCCAACGCAAGCGATGACGAACTCATCCAAACGCTTCACAGGGTTGGACTCGATACGCTTCTCAACAGACTTCCTAAAGGCTTGGATACCATCATTGACGAAGCAGGCTTGCGCTTTTCTGGTGGAGAGCGCCATCGCGTAGCTTTAGCACGCGTACTACTGCAAGATGCGCCCATCATCATTCTTGATGAGCCTATGGTGGGACTTGACCCTGTAACAGAAAATCAAGTTTTGGATTCAATATTTTCTGTTTTGGAAAACAAAACCATCATCATGGTCACCCATCATTTACAAGGCGTTTCCAAGATGGATCGTGTGCTGTTCATAGAAAATGGCCACCTAAAACTAGATGGCCATCCAAAACAGCTTGCCGAAACAAGTGAGTATTTCCAAAACTTGTTAGCGCTTGAACAGACTAATCTTCTTCCTCTTCTTCCTCAGGAAGATCAATGTGCTCAATGAGAACGCCAATCTTATCGATTCGATAACCGTCCATAATGTTAATTACGAAATTGAACTTCTTATCTTCGTGAATTATTTCATATTGGTCGCCCTCTGCAGGAATCTTATCAAGCAAGTCAAGCATCAAACCACCAGCAGTTTCGTAGTCATACACAGGAACTGGTTCGAATCCTAAAAACTCTACGAACTGATCAACAGGAAGTGATCCGTCAACAATGTATTGGTTTTCACGTACCTTTAGGATTTCATCCTGGTCATCATGCAAATATTCATCTTCCATACGACCAATAATCTGCTCTACCACGTCACTCATGGTAACAATACCTGACGTGCCACCATGCTCATCAACTACACAAGCAATCTTGGTGTGCTTAGCTTGAAGCTGCTGCATAAGCTTAGTGATAGACAAGCTTTCAGGAACAACCTGGATAGTGCGAATACGTAAGTCCTTCATGGTTGAGCCCTTAGGCAACATGTAAGCATCCTTGATATGGACGAAACCAATGATATTGTCCTTGTCTTCCCTGAATACAGGATAACGAGTGAATTTATTCGTACCCATAATTTCAAGGTTGGTCTCAAGATCATCATCAAGGTCAATAGCAACAACTTCAGTACGAGGAGTCATGATTGCTTCTGCATCTTTGTCATCCAAGTCAAAGATGTTATCCAGGTACTGGTATTGGTCCTGCTCAATTGAGCCACTTTCGGCACTTTCTTCAAGAAGAATTTTAATTTCTTCTTCAGAGTAAGCATCATGTTCTTTCGAAACATCATGACCAGTCAAGCGCATGATGCCATTGGTCAGCGTATTGAATAACCACATGATGGGGTAGGTCATCATGTAGAACGCATGCAAAGGTCCTGCAGTATGAAGTGCGTATTTTTCGGTATTAAGGATTGCCATAGATTTAGGCACCAATTCGCCGATAACTACGTGCAAAGCCGTCATGATGAAGTAGCCAATAGCAACAGAAATTGCGGTTACCGCAGCGTCAGGCAAGTTCAATGCCGCAAATACAGGATGGAACAATGCAGAAATTGCAGGCTCGCCCAACCAACCAAGTGCCAGCGAAGCTAACGTAATACCCAACTGACAAGCAGAAAGATAGGCGTTTACATTGTCTGCGATATGAGCGGCACGCTTTGCTCCAGACCTTCCTTCTTCCACAAGAAGTTCTACCTGAGATTTACGCACACGTACCAGCGAAAACTCCGCAATAACGAAGAACGCATTCATCAACAAAAAGAAAACTACTAATAAAAGACTCACCCAAATTGGCATGTACTACTCGTTCCTTTCAATAAGCCATAATAACTTCCAAAAACTATAACCGAGCTCCTACACGGCCATCTCCCCCTTTGCGGGCAGAAGATAACTAGTATCTGAAGTTTTAAGGCATACTTCGCCACAAATTCTGCGGACATAAGAAAACGCAGTCATGCCACACAAAGACATAGACCGCGCTGGATCACTTACAACATGCGTATGTTTAGTAAAGCGTTTTCGGGTCGACCAACATCGACCGCCGCCGTCGGAATCAGTCACGACAGCTAAATCTCCTATTCTGGTAACAGTTCTTACTGTTTCCGTCGCGTACTCACTAATAAAACATGATACAAATCAGCAGTGCTAGTTTTTGCGAACACGTTTTAGCTTACTGATACATCATGGTATCAGTGCATACATCTTTGTCAATTATATTGGCGATGAATAGCAGCTCTTCACAAACCTAGCGCAACTTGAACAGGGACTCTATAACATCAATTACCTGGGCGCGATGGCCTTCACTGTCAGGGGCACTTGTCATAACCGACATTATGTAGGTATTGCCTTCGTATTCGATAATACCTGCATCGCACAAACCACTAAATCGTGGGGTGCTTGCAATCCAGCCTGCCTTATTCATGACAACGGGCTGATCGTTAGCGCTCTGTGCACTAGAAGATTCTTGGGCCCCAGCAGACTCTTGATCGTTGACATCCTGCACCCCGGTTGACTGCTGTTCGCCAGCGGTTTCCTGTGCACTGGAAGCTTGATTTGCGGTTTCTTGATTTACTTCGTCATTTATACCTTCACAAATAAACGAAACATTGGTCTGTGTATACAATTCCCGCAAGTGATTTGCTGCATCAGATCCTGTTTCTAAATAGCGATAAACATGCAGCCAAAGCAACGCCGATTCACGTGCTGAATACCGAGGAAAATGAGTATCCCCAGCAATATCAGAATTAACGCCACATGATTCAAGCCATTCTGCAAAACCTGCGCCATCATATGAGTTTCTCAACGAGGAAAAAGCATCGTTATCAGAAACCAACACCGAAGCATCCATTAGCGAAGCAGCAGAACTTGAAAGCCCCTGCCCTCCATCAGCCAAGTGCTCGCTTAGATACGCAGCATATATTCCCTTAAATGAACTTGCGCCATAAATACGCGTGTCCAAATTGTAGGCAATGCCCTGGCCAGAATTTACATTCAACAAGAAGCAACCTACATCTATCCCTCGCGATTCAAGCGCCCCTATTGCTGTACTCAATTCACTTACATCTTTATTAAGCTCCGAAACATCTTCGCCAGACGAAGCTTCAAACAAGCTAAATACTTCAGGAGAGTTTTCTGAAGCTGAAAGTGACTGGAGTGCAGTTTGCGAAACTACCTGATTTGCTACAAAACTATCCACACCAGATTCCCCCATTTGCGCAAGTGATTGTTCGCCTGCTTGTACCACCTGAGAAAGAGCTTCGCGCAACGTGTTTTGCTGCATCAATTGTTGCACAATGCGCGAATCTTCTACATTTCCAGAAATAAGCGGATTTTCATTAATCTGCGCCACTTTCTCATCCTGATTAAAAGCATTTGATGGCGTTTGATCCAATTCATCACCCTGGTATGCCTCGCTTGCGCTCTGGCCAACAGAAGATCTATCAACAACAGAAACAGAAACCCCTGAACAAATGCAAAAAACCACTAAGAAACAAGCAATTATGCAGTATGGAAGAAAAGACCGAGACATAGCCAAAATAATACCGCGCCTCAATAACCCAATACTGAAGGTTTACATAGATGCCACAAAATACGTGCCGTAAATACAACAATGTGTTGATTTTTTAATTCACCGAACATGTAAATACATCTTTTTTGCAAATAGCTAGAATAAGTAACGTGCATTTTGTTAGACGCACTTTATGCGTACAAAGCAAATGAAATACAGACACATTCACATAGCAATTTATAAAAACTGTGAGGAGGAACATGGATCAGGCAACCGCAATTGAACGTAACGCTTCTATTAAAGAATCGGAGCGCACTCATATTAGTGAAAGTTTCACCAAATTAGTCTGGGTGTTTCTTCTTATGTCTTTTGTCGGTCTGGTAGGTGAAACACTTCAGCACTACATTGTTTTTAATGAATGGGAAAGTCGACCAGGATTCATTTGGGGTCCTTTGTCCCCTATTTATGGAACCGCAGCTGTTTTACTCACCCTTGCCTTAGAACCCCTTCAAAAAAAGAATCCTCTTATTCTGATTGCTATCGGTGCCATGGTTGGTGGTGGGCTTGAATATTTTGCCAGCTGGGCAATGGAAACATTTGGCGGCATTGTTGCCTGGAGTTACATCAATAATCCGTTCAATTTCGATGGTAGAACTGACTTATTTCATGCACTAGTTTGGGGAACGCTGAGTATGTTATGGGTAAAAATTGGGCTTCCCCTTTGCGAAAAGGGATTTAGCTACCTTAATCTTGAAAGCAGGCTTTCAAAAATCCTGACTGTAGCGCTTTCCGTTTTTCTAATCCTGAACATTATCATGACTATTTGCGTTTTAGTTCGAACCGAATATCGCACCGATGGAGTTCCACCCCAAAATGCCTTTGAACAGTATATCGACTACACCTATCCTACCGATATGCTTCAAAAACGCTTCCATAATATGGGAGGACTAGGCATGTAGCCCAGTCCTCAACCAAACATATAGTCTTATTTTCACCAGGTATATAACTTAATCCTCACACCAGATATGCAGCCTAGTACCAGATATGCAGCCTAGTCCTCATACCAATCAGCTGCATCTTCTAACAACTCAATGATTTTAATGCCCTGAGGACACATATCCTCGCAATTGCCGCACTGGGTGCACTGAGAAGCACGGCCACCAGCAGTTTGCCAATCATACAAGCCTTTAACGAATTCTCGATTTTCAGTCATCTTTTCCAAATTCATCAAGCTCATAATTTCAGGAATTTTTACCCCAGCAGGACAATCCTTTGCACAATAGCGGCAATTTGTGCAATCAATCATGCCAACACTACGCAGTGCTTCCATTGCCTGCTTGATTACGGCGTGATCTTCTTCGGTTAAGGGCTTTGCAGCCTTCCACTCTTTAACGTTTTCTTTTACCTGGTCAATAGTAGACATGCCAGAAAGAACAGTAATAACGTTTGGCAAGTCGTAGCAAAAACGATATGCCCAAGAAACTTCGCTTAATTCTGGCTCAGCATTCTTAAGAATTTCCTTGCCACGTTCAGGCAAGTTAGCCAAACGGCCACCACGAGCTGGCTCCATAATAACCACGGGAACGCCATGCTTTTCAGCAACTTCCATACACTTACGTGCCTCGACAACAGGATCATCCCAGTCCAAGTAGTTAACCTGAAGCTGGACAAAATCCATCGTAGGATGTTCGGTTAACAACTTATCAAGCGTTTCGGCGCCATCATGCATAGAAAAGCCCAGATGCTTGATTACCCCTTCGTCCTTTTTCTGCTGTGCCCAATTCCACATGTCATATTCATCGAACTTAGCAGTGCGAACGCCACCTACATTATGAAGAAGGTAGAAGTCTACGTAATCAGTTCCTAAACGCTCAAGTGAGGTATCCAAACAAGCTTTTGCTGCTTCAGCATTAGGCTGCGCCCATGCCAGGCACTTGGTAGCAATAGTGAAAGAATCGCGAGGATAACGTTCAACTAAAGCCTCACGCAAAGCGGTTTCTGAAGCGCCCTCATGATACACATACGCCGTATCAAAATAGGTGCCGCCAGCTTCCACGAAGGTATCAACCATTTCTTTTACTTGTTCAATATCAATTGAGGTTTGATCTTCCGGATTGGTCAGAGGAAGACGCATACAACCAAAACCAAGTTTTGGTGTATCAAGTAGATTCGTCATATTCGGGCTCCTTTGATGCATCTACTACTGTTGACTATTTAATTTCACAACGCACATTATAATCATTTTAAGTGACATAACGTCAAGAACCTACACATAAAGTGCAGGTTCTTGTAATTTGTTTGGGTATTTTTAGTTAAGCTTACTTCACACCATACTGCTCATAGTAAGCGTCCAAAGCAGCTTTGATGTCATCATCAATGACCACCTTGCCCTGAACCTCATGGTTGTACAGTATTTCGGTTACTTCGGCCATACTTACAATAGAAGCAACAGGGAAGCCATATTTTTCCTGAACTTCCTGCTGAGCCGTTACAACGCCGCCCTTACCAACTTCCATACGGTTAAGAGAAACGATTAAGCCCTTTACCTCAACATCGGCCGCACCCTTAAGAATGGGATACGTTTCGTCAATAGACTTGCCAGATGTTGTAACGTCTTCAACCATAACTACACGGTCACCATCATGCAGTTCCGAACCAAGCAAATTGCCCGCATCAGCTCCATGATCCTTAACTTCTTTACGGTTCGAGCAATAACGAACTTCTTTTCCATAGAGCTCCTGTAGAGCAATAGCAGTAACAACTGCTAAAGGAATACCCTTGTAAGCAGGGCCGAACACAATATCGAAGTCTAGGCCAAAATTATCATGAATTGCTCGAGCGTAATATTCACCCAAACGCTTTAGCTGGCTACCCGTTACATAAGCACCTGCATTCATAAAGAAAGGAGACTTACGCCCACTTTTCAAAGTGAATTCACCAAATTTCAAAACCTGGCTTTCCACCATAAACTCAATAAACTCCTGCTTATAGGCTTCCATGAGCGCCCCTTTTCTCGCGTTGATATTTGCCATGACCAATCATAACAAAATTAGCAGCAATTCTGGATAAGGGCACAAAGCTCTAACGTTCTTCAATAGGCTTATAAACACGATCCTTAACGCCTGTTTTGTATGCAGGGCGAATAATGCGCTTGCCGCTTACGAGCTCCTCGAAACGATGCGCTGCCCAACCAGCCATGCGAGAACAAGCGAACAAAGGAGTAATCAAGTCGGTAGGGATGCCCAAAAGTGAATACACAAACCCTGAATACATATCAACATTTGCGCACATATCTTTCTTAGTCCCCTTTTTTTGAGCAATAACTTCAGGACTAATGCGTTCAATTGTTTTTAGCAAATTCAATTCTGCTTCAAATTCTGTTCCTTCTGCCAACTTGGTAGCAAATTTCTTCAGAATAACTGCGCGAGGATCAGACTTGGTATACACCGCATGTCCCATACCATAAATAAGGCCCGTATGATCAAATGCTTCCTTGTTTACAATCTTGGCAATATAAGAAGCAACCTCATCTTCATTTTCCCAATCAGAAACGTTCTCCTTGATTTCTTTCTGCATGGCTAACACTTGATGGTTAGCACCACCATGTTTGGATCCCTTTAAAGAACCAATTGCGCCAGCATAAGCTGAATAAGGATCAGTGTCCGAAGAACTAAGAACACGACAGGTAAAGGTAGAGTTGTTACCACCACCATGTTCAGCATGGAGACACATCATAATATCAAGCATACGCGCCTCTTCTGGCGTATATTGCCTGTCAGGACGAAGCATGGACAGAATGGTTTCCGCTGTTGACTCACCTGGAATAAAACGATGCATGATCATTGATTCCCCATTGAACGCTGCCTGCTTTGCATAGTAAGCAAGTACCATAATGCGGGGCAAACGAGAAAGCAAGGTAACAGCAGTTGAGATTTCATGCTCATACGCACGGTCTTCTGCATTAGGGTCATCCGCGTACAAAACTAAGACAGAACGAGCAAGCAGGTTCATAATATCCGGCGAAGGCGTACTCATAATCTTTGATGCCGTAAAGCCATCAGGCAATTCACGATGAGCATCCAAACGCGATACAAAGAAATCTAGCTGATCTTGCGTAGGCAAGTCACCCATTAGAAGCAAGTAGGCAATTTCTTCATAACGAAAACGTTTATTTTCGTCTCCACTCAAAAGGTCATATATGCTATACCCGCGAAGAGTAAGCTTTCCTTCGTCAGGAATCTTATCGCCTTCACTCATCATATACCCATGAACGTTAGATATATTAGTGATACCCGCAATAACACCTGAGCCATCACTATTACGAAGACCGCGTTTTACGGGATAGCGCTCATAGAGTTCAGGGTCAACAGAATTAACTTTGGTGATGTTGTCATATAAAGAAAGCTTGCGTTCTTCCATAAGGTATCCTTTCAAAACTTTAAATAACAATTCTACACCGTACTAAAGCGATTAATCTTCTTAGGCGTTTCAATACGAAGATAAACGGTATCCTGAACTTAATTTGTAACGAAGGCGTACCAAATCTGTAACACAAGCGCAATAGAATCAAGCATGCTACACTTTCCTAACAGGGAGATTTTGATCAAAATTACATCGCTACGTTTCGCAACAAGTAAAGAGGTACTGTCAAAAAATTTTAAACAAATCCTGCCTTAATACTTATTCAATACAGGAGCGATGCAAGAATTACGATTTAGTAGGGGAAATCATGGACTGGCAACAGGATTACAAACAAAAGCAACTATCACTTGACGAAGTATTCGAAAAGTATCTTACTGGTGGCACTAAAGAACACAAGCAAAAAATATACATGGGTGGTCTGCACGTGCCAACCACCATCGTCAATGAATTACTTTCCCGCATAAAACAGGGAACGCTTTACGGAATAGACTTGTACGGCAACTACATGAATGGCGATATTTCCTTCGCTGATTTAGATGTAACACCCAATCAATTCCGTTATCACACGTATTTTGCAGGACCCGTTGAGCGCACTGGATTTGCAAATGGCTCCAGATGCGTAACCCATATTCCCGTACATTTTTCTGATACCAATCGCATGCTTGAAGAAATTGGATTAGATTATGCCGTAGTTCAAATGACACCACCGAACGACCAGGGTTATTGCAATATTGGTCCCTTGGGATTTGAACAGGGTGCCCTTCGTGGTGCAAAACACATCATTGCCGCAATTAATACGCGTCTACCCCGCGTATTTGGTGATTCGCACAACTACCACGTAAACGATATAGATGCCTTTTTCGTTCACGACGAAATGCTCGAAGACGTTACAACACCTACTCCTACCCCTGAAGAAATAAAGGTTGCAGAACTTATTGTTGACCGTGTACAAAATGGCGACTGCATCCAACTAGGTATTGGCGGAATCATTAACGCCATTGCAGCAGGATTGGATTGCAAAAAACACTTGGGTGTATTTACTGAAATGTTTTCCGATGCGTTTGTAAAACTACAGATGAAAGGCGTTATTGATAATTCCCGTAAGAACTATATGCCTGGTGTTTCAGTTGGTGGATATTCCACCGGAACCCAACGCCTCTACGATTTTATTAACGAAAACCCTGACATGTACTACTGTTCTTACGAAACAGTGTGCAACCCGGTAAATATTGCGAAAAACGACAACCTTGTATCGGTAAACACTGCTGTAAGCATTGATTTAACGGGGCAGGTTTGCGCTGAAAGCATTGGGCCTCGTCAATATTCAGCAAGCGGTGGTCAGTTTGACTTTGTTCGCGGTGTTAAAAACGCCAAAAATGGTCGCGGATTCATTGCAGTAACCAGTGTTGCCCATACCAAAAAGGGCGATGTTTCCAAGATTGTTCCTACCTTGGCGCCTGGCAGTGCTGTTACTTCTTTGCGAAACGATTTACAGTATGTTGTTACCGAATATGGAATTGCAGATTTGCGCTGGGCCGACATTCCAACCCGCGCACAGCGTTTAATCGCCATTGCTCATCCTGATTTTCGCGATGAGCTCACCTACGAAGCAAAGAAGTTAGGATTCTTGTACTAGCTCCGCGACGCAAAACTAAGCTTATACGCCAAAACCGCCTGTAAACCATAAGCGAAGTGTCAGCAATGACGCTTCGCTTGTTTTATGTACTTTAAAATAGCTTTTGGCGTTATTGATTCGCTTTTGTCGGTATTGTTTTGTTTTTGACGTTGCACTACTTTTGCAATGCGTTATTCACTTTTGCAATGCGTTATTCACTTTTGCAATGCGTTATTTGCAAGGAACTATTTCCTGTAACGCAAGCGCGAACGGAAAGATCCGCCCATACGGCTTTCTGGTTGCAAAATCATAAAAGCAGCAATCACCGGAACCACCGCAAGAATTGCACCAATGGGACCCGACCACACAAATCCTAAATTCGTTGCTACAACACCACCCAAGAAAGATCCTGTCGCTATACCAACATCTGACGATGTAGGCATGACCGCAGATGCCAACGTTAAAGCGCGTGGATAATCCTTTGCCGACACCTGCAACAAATACGATTGCAGGGGCGCATTCATGTGATAAATAAACACACCCGTAAGCACCACATTAATAATGCATAGCAAAGTGTTTCCCGAAACTAAGCTAAGCCCAAGCAACGCAAGGACCACTGCCTGAAGCGCAAACATGATAGGAAGTTTTCCTAAACCATAGCGCTGAGCAAGCGACCCGCTTCCCAAGTTGGACACAATAGTTGCACCACCATAAAAGAATAGTACCAAGCTAACCATCCATACCGAAAGTCCAACAGAATCTTCCAAAATAGGGGTTACATATACATAGAACACGTAGGTAGCAGCCATGCCGAACGCCTTCATGACTAAAACCAAAATAATACGACGATCTTTCAAAATAACAAGTTGATCTCGAACTTTAGAAGAAACGTCAGTAGACCCAGAACGAGGAACCGAAACAAGTAAAAGAATTGTGACTAAAAGAGCAACAGCCTCTACGGCGACAAAAGCAGCTTTGATACCAAAAGCATCTGAAAGTAGTGCTCCAACGGGTGTTCCCAAAACACTAGCGACTGAAAATCCCGCATATACAAACGAGATAATACGAGGTGCTTGTTCCTGAGGAATAATGTCGTTAATAAACGTCATTACCGTTGAAAGCGTTACGCCCGAAACGATAGCGGTACAAATGCGAGCCATCATAAGGATTTCGTAACTTGGCGCAATGACAGCCAGTGTGTTACCAACATTGAACACTACCAGAAAAATAACGAATAACGGAAAGCGTCTAAACCGTCCCGTTGATAAAACAATAATGGGAGTAGATACCGCATAAGCAACCGCAAAATAGCCAACCAAATTACCAGCATCAGAAAGTGGAATATCATACATTTCAGCAATATCAGGAGTAATGCCAATAACAATAAATTCGGCAAATCCAAGAGCAAAGCCAACAATTATCAGTGCGACTGTAGCTAGTTTAATTCGACCTGAGCTGTACTCCACAAAACCGTCCTTTTATCTTTGCCGCATTAATTAATATGCGCATTTTCAAAAAGATCACACCACAAGGCGCCATCACACAGATAAATACACAGTTTTGCTATTTTAATTCTTTTTATGTATTACGTTAATTCTTTTTAAGATAAATAACCGTTTACTATCAAACGAGCGCTTTTAATATCAATCGGGTTATCTTTAAAGCTCGAAAGCATAATATGAGTTCGCATGATGCAGATAACAACCGATGTTCCCACTAAACATTCTTCTCGCAGAGATTGTTCTGGCATTTTTCGTTTTTCTGGATACTTCGAAAGATATTCCATCAAGGCAGCAGTAATGGCTGGATGTAAAACCAGTGAGCTTTTATTGGTACGAAAGAAAATCTCAGGAGATCGCAACATGGCACTTTTGCGCAAATCTTTAATTTGATCAGACGTATCTGCCGAAGTAAGACCATGCTCAATACAACCTGCAAGCACGTCAAGATAATTAGCCTCAGGACACTTTTCCATTGCCTCTAAAAACATGTCTTTGCTAGGAATATATGAACGCCCTAACACTGCTGCGCGCTTAGAAGAAAAATAGTTAAAGAACGTTTTACGGGAAATGCCTACCTGTTCGCACACTTCTTCAACCGTTACGTTTTCATAGCCCTTTTCAATGACAAGACGCAAAATTGTTTCCTCAAGAGCCTGACGCGTTTGTTCCTTTTTACGCTCACGCAAACCACTTGCTGGCGCAGAAGAAACAACTGGTTCAGGTTCAGGTTCAGGCCTGAGTCTAGAACAAACTTGCGCTTCGATGGTAGTTTGCTGCACTTCACTGGAAGATTGTGTAGTCATGGTCATGGTTACGCTTTCGTTTGCGCCTACACTCGCATCTATATTAGTTTCGGAAGCATTATTATGTATGTTTCTATCCTGCATTTACGCAACCTTAGTATCAGTCCATTTGAGCGTTTGATGATGTTTGTTTATACAAATAGCAATTATTCTGCCATTTGCAGTATTTCTACATAATTTACACTTACTATATAAATACACTGAGTGTAATATTATCACTCGCTAAAAGACTTTAGTATCGCTTGCTTCGATGAATTGGGACGAAGAATTCTTAAAGAACTAAACT
>OLPV01000194.1_pt1 | contig 58503 bp, 61 predicted proteins | sample 1671961 | NCBI WGS metagenome assembly OLPV01 (sample SAMEA3136630, study PRJEB25190) | human gut metagenome | biome: human gut; feature: human-associated habitat; material: faeces | place: Austria | collected 2013 | reverse complement strand
GAACTGTAAATAAAAGAATCAGCTAACATCATTTAGCAATGTTCAACTGATTCTTTTATTTATTTAACTACATCATTTTATTTGGCGCTTACTGTTCAACTGATTCTTTTATTTATTTAACTACATCATTTTATTTGGCGCTTACTTTTTTTCTTAATGAAGCAATCCCTTTCTTAGATAAACAATTAAATGAATTCATAGAGAACATTAAAAATGTTACAGATGAAGAGAAAAAAAGCAATGTTGGATAATGCAAATAAGTTTATTGTGGTTGCCAAAATGTATCAAAAAATGGGTGTTGACTCCTATGCAATGGTACAAAATATCTCCACAATCAGCAAATTGAGAGTTCTTAAACCAATAAACAAGTATGATCTCATTTTAAAAATTAGAGTTTCAGATGAAATCATGACAATACTTGATAATAAATTAATAGAATTATTTACAAAGTAAATCTTTTGACTTTAGAGTTATGAGATGTTTTAGAGTTATGAGATGTTAATATGCTTATGAACAACGGCCTTAGCACTATTTAGAAAGTCACTGATTTATTTCAGTGGCTTTTCTTTTATAAAATCAATAAAATACTGAATCTATCTATTCAGAAAGAAAGGAAATCTATTATGACTAATCATGAAATTGCAATGGAAGCTTATTACTATTCAATCAATAATAAGATGATTGGTGGTATTTCTAAGAAAAATGCAGTCAAATGCTTTGAACAGATTATCTCGATGTTGGATTCAGATGAAAGACTTAATCTTCCATTTATTACTGTAAATGGAAAATGCTTTGTAGCAACCAAAAAACGCCTGATAAAATGTTCTAAAAACATGTTTGGATATAAGTTTAAAGAGTGGAAATGGAGTCAGATCAGGAACGTATTCTACAAAAAAACATTAACAGCAGGAACTTTAATACTGAATACAATTGATGGAGAAGTTAAAATCCCAATCAATCGAGATGGTGCTGAGTTTGCTGGAGAAATATTGAGAAAATTGAAAAACGAAGCAAAATAAAAAATCCTGGATGCTGCTAACATCCATTCGAAAAATAAGTGAGAGGAGAACTACAAGCATGGAATATATACAACAATCAATTTTTGATTTTACAGAATTCGATGATATAAAACATCTTTCTAAAAATGGTGCTGAATTTTGGTACGCACGTGAACTATCAAAATTATTGCAATATACCGAATACAACACATTTGAAAAAGTTATTTAAAAAGCAAAAATAGCGTGTGAAGAAAGTGGAAACATTATTGATGACCATTTCGCTCACGTGAGTGAGATGGTCAAGATTGGTAGTTCTGCATCAAGAGTACTACCAATACTCTGCAAAAAATATGTGATTAATTTAACAAATTAATCATTGACACCCAATGATGGTTTTGTTAAGATATGAGTACCTTAACGAATATGTTAAGCAATCTGTTAACTCGGTCTTAGTCGGAACCCCCAGTATAAGGGATTAGGTTGTGACTAAGACCTTTTTATTTAGAAAGGAAACAAAAGAATGAATCATAATGATGGAATAAAAACAGCTATTCTCGTTGATGGAGGCTTCTATAGAAGGAGGGCTTATGCCTGCTTAGGGGACCTATCGCCAAAAGAAAGAGCTGATGAGCTAGACGTATATTGCAGAAGGCATTTAACTGAACGCATTAACGGAGACAAGGTAAATCATTCATTATACAGAATCTTCTATTATGACTGTGAACCAGTTGACAAAACAATCTATAATCCGTTCACGAAGTCAAATGTTAATTTAGGCAAGTCACCTACATATGAATGGACCAATGCCTTTTTCGAGGAACTGAAGAAAAAGCGTAAATTTGCCATTCGATTAGGACAACTCGCAGTTCAACAGGCAAACTATAATCTATCTCAAAAGGCTTTTAAGAAACTGTGCAACGGAACTATAGATTTTTCTAGTTTATCTGAGTCTGACATAATACTTAACATTGATCAAAAAGGAGTTGATATGAAGATTGGTTTAGACATAGCTTCCCTATCATACAAACAACAAGTAGATCAAATAATATTAATTTCTGGAGATAGTGATTTTGTATCAGCTTCAAAGTTGGCGAGGCGAGAAGGGATTGACTTTATATTAGATCCACTAGGTGCAACTATAAAGCCAGAATTATTCGAACATATAGATGGTTTAAGAAGCTGCGATAAAAAATTCTACAATTCTGCTTCCACAACAAAGAAATAATAGCAAAAAAAATCCTGGATGCTACCAACATCCAGGACAATTAAGAGTACTACCAATACTCTCACATAAAAAGATGACTACCACATCAAACTTTTTACGTGCTCATTTTAGCATAGAACGGAGGAAATTTAAATGCCTATTTATGAGCGCCTACACAATGGAAAGAAACAATGGTGTTACCGTTGTTACTATACTGATTTTAATGGAGATCGTATTCAAAAACATTCCAAATGGTTCAATGCCAGGAAAGAAGCGATAGCTGCAGAATCTACTTTTATGCAATTAAAGGTTGTTGGAGACCAGAACGTAACCTTCTATGAAGTTTCTTTAAAATGGTATGAATTTAAGTCTAGAACGTTGAAACCATCCACACTGGATACGAAAAGAGTGTATCTGAATATGTTGTCTCCGCTTAATGATAAGAAGATGGCCAAGATTACATATATGGATATAGACAACTTCTTTGAATTGCCACAGATCAAATCTTATAAGTATTCGACCAAAAAGACTTTATTAACTAATCTTAGAAATATCTTTAGATTCGCGAAGAAATACTACGGTATTATCAATGATCCATTTTTTAAGATGGCTCCTTTGACAAGGCCTGTGGCCACGGAGGCTAAGAAGCTTGAAATCGTGCCTAAAAGTGATTTTAAGACACTTTTTGAATATGCAGTAACATCTAGAGATGGAGCATGGAAAGACACGGCATACGCAATTTGGACGATGTATATGACAGGCATGCGTGTATCCGAGTGTTTATCTTTAACCTTTGAGAACTTCGATGGCAAATACATCCATATTCGAAGGCAATATATTCGAGGTAAGTGGCAGACACCCAAGACCAAGAATTCAATTCGTAAGATTGCGGTCGATGAAAAGACAAAATCGTTTATTTATGAATTGAAGAAATACTATTCTTCATTTGATGAATTTGAAGAGTCGTGGTTCATCTTTGGTGGATATAGACATATGGATCCTGAAATATTAAGACTAAGAAAAAACAAGTTGTGTGCAGAATCTGGAGTTCCTGAATTCAATATTCATGCGTTAAGACACTCACATGCTTCAAATCTTATCGAGGCTGGTGTTAATATGTACAAGATATCGAAACGCTTAGGACACTCTTCTATACGTACTACAATGGATATTTATGGCCATCTCATTGATACAGAAGAGGAAGAGGTTTTGAACGCAATTTAAAACTTCTAAAAACCTAAAAAAAGCTAGATAAATCTAGCTTTTTGAATTTTTGAGATATACATAAGATATAAAAGTACTTAAATATGCATTTTATGCTTTATATAAAGCACATTTCTACTAGTTCGTAAATTTTTCGTAGAACTCCATACTCTCAAGAACGCTTGTATCCTGGATTGGATTATCATCTAAACGTAAAGCTTCTAATAATTCTAGATCTTTTAATGGAGTTGCATCTGTAATATAGTTTGCCTTCAAAGTAAGTGAACGCAAATATTTAAGTTTAGATAATGGAGTTAAATCTGTAATCGCATTGTGGTCCAAACGCAAATAAGAAATAAACTCTAAATGTTCTAATGGTGTTAGATCCTCAATAACATTGTTGTATAGATCCACGTCGCAAAGATTTGTAAGTTCAGTTAATGGAGTTAGATCTTTGACATTGTTGTTTTCCAAAGAAATAATTTCCAATTGCTTCATATCCTTTAAACAAGTAATATCCTTAATATCATTACGACCCACATTCAAATACACCATGTCTTTGGCATCCTTTAAAATACGAATATCCTTGATACGGTTAGTGAACAAATTTAAACGCTTCAATTGATGCGCATTCTTTAAGAAATTGATTTCAGTTAACTGACAGAACTTCGCATCCAAGCTTTCCAAATGCTCAACATTTGCGAATTTTTCTAAATTCTTCAAGCGGTTTTTTGATACATTCAATTCTTTTAAATCGCCCAAGTTATTCAATAAAGACATGTCCTTAAATCCAGTCTGTTCCATAGACAGAGATTCTAAATGATTTAATTCCTTCAAGAATGTAAAGTGTTCTGGTTCATTATAAGAAATATTCAAAGATTTAAGATTTGTAAATTCTTTTAGTACAGAATAATCCTTTAAATATGGACAGTTAGAAACATTCAATTTCTTTAAGTTTTTCATTGACAACAATGGACTTAGATCCGACATTAAGTTTGTGTTTAAATCCAATTCTTCAACATTAGAAAGATATGTTAAATCTTCGATATTGAATAAACGCATACCACCCATATCCAATTTCTTTAATTTCTTAAGTACACCTAAGATTGCATAACTAAAAGGACCATTTTCAGTATTGATATGAACCTCTTCTAACTTCTTACAGTGCTCTAAATAAATCAAACTATCAACTTTTGCCTTTGAAAGATTCAATACTTCCAAATCAATCATAGCAGCAACACTTGAAATATCCATTGTATATAAATTGTTTCTTGAGATATTTAATTTTTTTAGTTGTCTAAAACCATGTAAAGCCTGTAAGTCTCTTAATTGATTTCGAGAAACATTTAAACTAACTAAATTATGTAAATCTTTGATTGGATCCAATGTTTGCAACTTATTATTACTCGCATTTAAAGTTTCTAGATTTTCCGCATACTGCAAACCTTCTAGAGTCTCTATTTCATGATCTTGTACTTCTAAGTGGATCAATTCCTTCATCAAATCTTCGTTTAGTTCTTCTTCTTTAACACGCAAAGTGCGCGCAATTACACTACGTAGCGCATCATCTTGAATAAGCATAAAACAAATGCCCTCCTTTATATATTCATTATAATCAAAATATAACATAATAACTATATAAAAATGGTTTTTTTAATGACAATGTTGTTAGAAAATGCTAAAATGAAAGCAGTTAAGGATTAGACTCATATTCTGATTGTGATAAATGCAATTGTATGCAAATACTTTCTATTTTAACGGTCAAAGGATATTGGCTTAGTCCAGGAGGTATAGGCATGAGCACAGGTAAAGTAAAATGGTTTAACGCTGAAAAGGGTTATGGATTCATTACCAGTGAAGATGGAAAAGATGTATTCGTACACTATTCATCAATTAATTCTGAAGGATTTAAAACTTTAGAAGAAGGACAAACTGTTACTTATGACGTTGTTGAAAGCGATCGTGGACAACAGGCTAACAATGTCACAGTTGTAGATACAGCTGCGTAGAAATTTGTTCGAATCAAGCGCACATTGTGCGCTTTTTTCATGAAAGAGAGGGATTTTATGTTAGAGCGATATGAAAAAGTAAAAGAATATGTATATTCTCAATATGCCAAAATTTATAATGAAGATTTAAAAGTAGCCGCCCTTACCCATACTGCGAGTGTGGACCTTGCCATTACATTTATTGCCATGGCAAGAGGCACAAATCTAGAACGAGCTAAAGTAGCTGCTCTATTTCATGACTACGCTCAATTTATTGACAACTGCCCACATTCTCAACATGCCAAATTATCAAGTCTTCACGCCTATAAGTACTTAAAAGAAAGTGGCTTATTTAAAACTACAGAAATAGATGATATTACTTATGCGATTCGTCAACATTCCAAAAAAGAATCTTTTGACTCACCACTTTGTGAAGCCTTAAAAGACGCTGACGTATTAGCTCGTTTCTTAGAAAATCCCGAAAAAGAAATCACTGGAATGAAAAGACAGCGCCTGCTTAACGCCTGCGCTGATATTCAAAGTCATTAAAATTTTTGATAATACAGTTCGACACTCGCATCGAGCTGTTTTTTTAATTGGTTAAACACCTTCATAAATACATCTTTATCATACACAATCCAGTCAATATAGGAAAAGCTCTTACCAATAGCTCCCCCAACCACTTTACCTGCATGCACCTTAGAAATAGTTTCATCCAATTGTTTCGATAATTTCTGACGATACAAAGCATCTTCTTTATTATGGAAAGGATTCGAATAATACACATAACCAAACTCACCATCTTTACTCGATAAATCTGCAAGTACTTCTTCCTTTTCCTCAATCGTTTGTTCCACCAATAAAGGATGCGTAGTAAAAATAAGCTTCATATCTTTTCTTAAGGCATCGTGCGCAAAATCCTGAATTGGCTGATATACTGAATAAATATCAATTGGCTTATCATATACTTTCCAATGATTCTTCTCAACAAGAGCCATAATCACTTCATAAAAATCAATCATTTGACAGAACTTCATGTCTGAGTCTGGCGTATCGATAAAATCAACACGACAAATATATGCCTCATACGCAAGCTGGCCAATCGCAAGCTCCATAAGATACATGCTCATTTCTTTTTTATTTTCCGGATTACCAATCAAATTAAATCCAGGACAATATACTTTACAATCCAACATATCATTTTCAATTTGATAGAATACATGAAAATCTGCTAAAGTATATTCCTCATTTTTGATTTGAACCATGGCCTGAATCGCCTTTTGCGACATAGGCGGTAAAGTCGCATTCATGATCCAGTTTTGTTTCACACTCTTAGGTGCAATGTCACAAAGCATCTGACACAAATATTGCGTTGTCTTATTTGGACCTGTGTCAAAGGTCATCTCAAAAGAATCATAAAAGCTTTCGACAAAGAAATGGGAACCACTAATTTCCATTACCTCTTCATCCAATTCTTGAATCAATTCGTTTAATTCTTTATATTGTTCGGCCTTTAAACAATTAATAATTGCACCCTGTTTTTCTTCAAAATGCTTCCAGAACGCTAAACCATTTGTATAAGCACTCATTGATGATCTCCCTTCTTATAATTCTTTAATCATAGATATCAAGGCATCCGCCACAAGTTTATGACCCTTCTCATCCAGATGGATTCCATCCAAACTTCCAGCTACAGCACTCGTATCAATCACTTCTACATTCAAACCAGAACAACCTTTTTCTAAGTATGGCTTTGTATTCGCTAAAATACCAAATCCAGCTTGACCAAAATTACTAGCTGTTCTTTCATTCTTTAAGCCATCCACATTCATTTTAGGTGGACACACCACAAAAAATTTAGGCAGTTTAGATCCATCACGATAGTTTTCCGGATTTAAGGCTCTATACATCAAAGTACGAATCCCCTTCTCTAAAGAAATGGAATTCGTTGAAAATTGACGTTTCGCATCATTCGTTCCCAACATAATAAACACAACATCAATGGGAGCATGCGTTTTTAAAACCATCGAAATCATTTTAGCTCCATTACGATCCGCATCATACGGATCATCCAAGCACAATGTTCGACCACATAAGCCTTCCTCAATAATTTCATGTTCCCAAAATGCCTTTTTAACAAGCTGCGTAAAACGATTTGGTTGTCTAGACGCATCTTTGGCATTATAGCCCCACGTATTACTATCCCCAAAAAATAATATCTTCATCGTAATATCCTCGATTCTGTAATAATCATATCTAACTTCACATCGGTTGGTTTTACATCAAATTCCATTTCCTGCACATCAAATGCTACCCCAATCTTCAATGCAGAACTTTTACTTAAATACCGATCATAATAGCCTTTTCCATACCCCATTCGATACGTTCCAAAGAATCCAACGACCGGTACTAAAATCACATCTAAATCTTTTTCCTCATGCATCCCAATGGGTTCAATTGTTGAAAATGGACCCTTACTTTTTTCTTCTCGATCCGAATAAAAGGCAATCGTAGTATCATCTAACATCTTAGGTATATATAAATCAAATTCATCACGAAACTTTGCATATACATCCACTTCATTTCGAATTGGAATATATGTTCCTATTTTTCCTTTTAAAAAAGGCAAAACACAATTAGTGATTGCCTTTTCCTTTTCAAATCTTTTTGAATTTGATAATGAACTACGCCTTTGAAGGCACAACTTTCGCTTATCCAATGCTGTCACTCATATCCAGTTTCAACATTTGATTCAATTCAACCGCATATTCCATTGGAAGTTCACGCGTAAATGGTTCTAAGAATCCCATAACAATCATTTCCGTAGCTTGAGAACGAGTTAAACCACGAGACATTAAATAGAACAATTGTTCTTCACTAATGTTTGAAACTGTCGCCTCATGCTCAATTTGAGATGTATCATTATAAGATACATTCATCGGAACTGTATCACTACGTGATTTCTTATCTAAAATCAGAGTATCACATTCAACTTTACTCTTGGCATATGCTGCATTTTTAGAATGTGTTACCCAACCACGATAGTTTACTTCACCACCATTACGCGCAATGGATTTAGAAATAATTGTACTAGAAGTATGAGGAGCTAAATGAATCATTTTACTTCCTGCATCCTGAATCTGGTTTTCACCGGCTACCGCAATCGAAATCGTTGTTCCCTTTGCGTATGGCTCAGCCAAAATACAAGCTGGATACTTCATATTTACATGGGAACCAACGTTACCATCAATCCATTCCATGTGTCCATTTTCAAATACTTTTGCACGCTTAGTCACTAAGTTCAAGATATTGCTTGACCAGTTTTGCACCGTTGAATAACGACACTTCGCATTCTTATGTACATAAATTTCTACAACTGCCGCATGTAAAGAATCCTTTGAATACGTTGGTGCCGTACATCCTTCTACATAATGTACATCGGCACCCTCATCTACAATGATCAACGTTCTTTCAAACTGTCCCATCTGCATGGAGTTGATACGGAAATAGGATTGAAGTGGTTTTTCCAACTTCACACCCTTTGGTACATAAATAAAGGATCCTCCTGACCATACAGCCGTATTTAAAGCTGCATATTTATTGTCTGTATAAGGAACAAGTTTACCAAAATATTCCTTTAATAAATCTGGACATGCCTTTAATGCAGAATCCGTATCCAAGAAGATAACACCCTTCTCTTCCACTTCCTCTAACATATTGTGATATACAACTTCACTCTCATATTGCGTAGATACACCGGCTAAGAATTTTTGTTCCGCTTCCGGAATTCCTAGCTTATCAAACGTATTACGGATCGTATCTGGAACTTCATCCCATGACTTTTCCTGTTTATCACTTGGTTTGATGTAGTATGTATAATCATCAAAGTTGATTTCACTTAAATCTGGACCCCAATTTGGATTTTGTTGCTTTTCAAAAGAATGATATGCATCAAGTCTTAGCTGCAACATCCATTCAGGCTCATTTTTGATTTTTGAGATCGTACGAACTGTTTCTTCATTCAATCCCTTTTGGGTTTTATAAACACTGACATCTTCATCATGAAAACCATATTCATATTCACTAGAAAGTGCGATATCTTTTTCGTTACTCATCTTTTCCATCCTCACTTTCCTTAATCATTTCACGCATAGCCTTCCATCCAATTGTGGCACAATTGATACGATTGGCTTGTTTTCCGACATTTTGAAACGCTATGGCCTCATCTAAAACATCTTCATCATATTCTTTTTGATCAATCATTTTGAAATAATTGTCTATAATTTCTTTTGCTTCTTGTGTCGTCTTTCCTTTTAATAGTTCAGACATAATTGAAGTCGAAGCCGTTGAAATCGTACAGGCAACCCCATCAAAACGAATATCATCAATTTTTCCATCTGAAATTTTTGTCTGCACCGTAATATCATCAATACAAGAATCACTCGCCATATGACGTGACATGTAACCATTGTCTTTTGTCAATTCTTTATTACGAGGATAGTCATAATGATCCATAATAATCTGGCGCATCAACATTGGATCAATATTTGACATAATTAAGCTTCCTTCCTAAAAGAAAATGCTGACACAGTTTTCCACTGTCGCATTCTTCAAAGCATCAATCAATTGATCGACTTCTTCTTTTGTGTTGTACAAATAGAAACTTGCACGACAAGTACCCGGAGTCTTCAACACTTCCGGAAGTAATTTAGCACAATGCTGTCCAGAACGAACGGCAATGCCAAATGTATTTAAATAGCTAGCGACATCTTGCGCAAAAATCATTTGATCTTTATCTTTCACATTAAATGTCACAATTCCACTCTTCGCATTTTCATTATATACAACAATATTTCCTAAAGCTTCAGCTTTTTTTAAGAAATATTCCTTTAATTCTACTTCATGCGCATGAATATTCTCTTTTCCAATCGCATCCAAATAATCCATGGCAGCTGCCATACCAATTACACCCTCAATTGGCTGTGTTCCAGATTCAAACTTTAATGGCGTTTCCTTTAAAGTTAATGAACAAGACTTGTCGAAGCGCGCATTACTTTCACCACCATAGAAAATTGGTTCTAGTTGATCCAACCATTTTTTCTTGCCATATAAAGCACCTACACCTGTAGGACCACACATCTTGTGTGCACTAAACGCATAGAAATCACAATCTAAATCCTGCACATCAATATTTAAATGAGGAGTACTCTGCGCTCCATCAATCACTAACAAAATGCCTCGTTCATGACAGATCTTGGCGATTTCCTTAACGGGAGCCACAAAACCCATAACATTAGAAACCATCGCTATCGCAACAACTTTAACTTGATCAGTTAAGACACTTTTAAAGTTTTCAACTGTGATCTTACCCTCTTCATCCAAAGGAATGTAATCGATTTTAGTTCCTTTATTCTTTCCCGCCTGCATCCAAGGCAAGATACTTGAGGCATGTTCACTTTCGTCACTTAAAATGACATCACCTTTATGTAAAAGCTGTTCTGTAACCATCATAGCTACAAGATTCAAGCCTTCACTCGAACCTGAAGTAAATACGATTTCTTCTTTGTGTTTCGCATTTAAGAATTTTTGAGTACGAACACGAGCCCCTTCAAAAGCCGCATCGACCTGTGCACTCATTTCATAATCACCACGGTGAGCATTAGCACCAAGGTATGTATAATAATTCACTACGGCATCAATCACGGGTTGAGGCTTTAATGTCGTAGCCCCGTTATCTAAATACACTAGAGGTTTATCAGACATCTTACGCGTTAAAATCGGAAAATCTTTACGAATTCTACTGATGTCCATGTAATCCAACCTTACTTTCCATTTCTTGACGAAGACTATCTTTCAATTCTTCATCTTCTACTAAATCAATAACTGGCAAGAAATAACCAACACTTAACAATCCAACAGCTTGTTTTGTGCTCAATCCACGAGACTGTAGATAATATAGCTGATCAGCATCTGGCTGCCCAATTGTTAGAGCGTGGCTTGCCTTTACATCATTTTCATCAATTAATAATAGTGGAATAACTTTTGTCTTATGTCCCTGGCCCAAAGTTAATACACGCGTTGCCTGGTGAGACTGAGCATCGAAACATCCTTTTTTGATATTTCCATTGGCAATCATTTGATATTGTCCATAATCAAATAAAACGGCAAAGTTTTTCATTTGACCATTTGTATGAGGCGCATTATGTCTTACTTCCATATCGCATACTTTTTTGATGTGTTCCTGACATAATTGACCACTTAAAATTTCATATTCAGCCCCCTGCTCTTTTAGATCCACATAGTGATTCCATTTCAATGGGCTTTTTTCTAGATCCAAGACACCCATTTGGCAGTTGGCATCTTGTTTAAGTACCATATTAATGTTTAATTCGCACGCACTTTCAGCATGGTTTAAAATAAAGAATTTTGAAAAAGAATTTTCTAAACACTCCACATTCAAATCAAATTTTGTACAATCTTTACTCAATTCAATTAAATATGATTTTTGATCACGAGAATCGATTTGAATGTTTAAAGTTTCGCTATTGTGTACTTCCTTGCGATTAAGCATATTTTTTAGCCCCACAAGAACCTAAAGAAATAGGTTGTTTATCTTCTTCTTTATTTGCGGTTACGTGGTATTCTTTTTCAATCCATTCATATCCATCCTGATCAACTTTTTCAACTAAACTTGCATCACCAGATACAACAATTTGTCCATCCATTAATACGTGAGCATGTGTTGGCTGTAAATATTCATAGAAACGTGCATAGTGAGATACGATCAATAAACCAAGATCTGTTTGCTGCTGACATTGGTTGATGGCATCAGAAACAATACGCAATGCATCGACATCTAGTCCAGAGTCAATTTCATCCAACATCGCAATTGCCGGTTTTAACATCATCATTTGAACGATTTCATTACGTTTCTTCTCACCCCCACTAAAACCATCATTTAAGAAACGATGAGCCAAGTCTGGTTTCATTTCTAATTGTTCAATCGCTTTATCCATTTCTTTGATAAATTTAAATAATGAGATTGGTTTTTCTAAACGCGCATTGATTGCACTTCTTAAAAAGTCAGAGTTTGTAACACCAGAAACAACACTAGGATATTGCATACCCAAGAAAAGTCCTGCCTTACTTCTTTCATCGACTGACATTTGTAGTACATCTTTTCCATCTAATGTGATTGAACCAGATGTAACTGTATATTTTGGATTACCCATAATGGCTGCAAGCAATGTAGACTTACCATTTCCATTAGGTCCCATTAGGGCATGACGCTCACCTGATTTTACAGTTAAGCTCAACCCTTTTAAAATTTCTTTATTCTCCACGGATACATGAAGATCCTTAATGACCAAATCTGCCATACCTTCTACCTCTTTTCACTGCAATATAATACCAAATAATTATTAAATTCTCAATTAATACGTCTCGAGCCTTCATTGCAATTTAAAAAGATATCTCGTATAATTGAAAAGACATTCTCAAGGAGGTTAATTATGACTGATATTTTACGAAATAACTGGTTTGTCGTACTTATTGCCATCGTCATTATTGGTTTTATTGGCTACTTCATCTACGACACCAATAAAGATAATGTTTCCGCAAAAACAACCAACAATGAACAAGTTGTTGCTTCCATTAATAAGGATGACATTACCGCTGATGACTTATATGATGAATCCACACCTTATGATGGCTCTACTATCTACAATATGTATAAAAATGCCGTTATCAATCAATCTATCAAAACTACAAAAGATTTAAAGAAACAGGCAAGCACATTAGAGTCTAATATTAAATCTAACGCATCTAGTCAAAGTGATGACTATGAATCTACACTCACAACAGAACTTGCCAAATATGGTTATGCATCCTATGAAGAACTTAGTGATTATTGCTTAACAAGTGTAAAAGAAAAAGAAATGAACAAAAAATATATCACTAAACATTTTGATGAGGTGAAAAAAGCTTGGGAAGAAAAAAGCCCAAGAACCGTTTCCATTATTAAGATGGATGTTAGTGATGCCGATAATCTAACAGAAACAGAAACTAAAAAGAAAAGTAATATTGATAAGGCTTTAGAAAAAGAAAGCTTTGCGGATGTCGCAAAAGCCTTCTCTGAAGATTCAAATACCGCTAATAAAAACGGATTTGCAGGATATGTAGATTCAAACTCAACAAGTTCAGACTCAAGTTCAACATCAACTGTTCCTGCTGATGTAGTGACAGCTGCAATCGGCCTTAAAAAAGGGGAAACAAGTGACTGGATCACAGTTACAAGTTCAAGTGGAACAAGCTTATATAAGGTATATGTAAAAGAAACAAATTCAAAGAAGATTTTTAACGCAAAAAGTGACACTGTTTCAAACCAAGCATTGTATGCCATCTTAAACAGCGATTCTTCTCTTTCATACAAGATTTTAGATTCGTATGCAAAAAAATTAGATATTAAATTCAACGATAAAGACACAAAGAAAAAATTCGACAGCTATGTAAAAACAACTTATGGAGGTGATCAATAATGAAAAAGACACCTATATTATTCGTATGTGCTGCCATGATGTTGACAGGATGCTCTGGAGCAACCGCAACTATTAAGGATAAAGATGAAACAATCATGACTATTGGTGACACAAAATACACTAAGGGTGATGAATATGAATTGTTAAAAATATCTACTGGTTCAGATCTTACAATGGAACTTGTAAAACAGGCTATCTACAAACAAGAAGTCAAGGTTACAAAGGAAATGAAGGAAAAAGCACAAAAACAAGTTAACGACTACAAAGAAAACATGGAAAACTTTGATGAACAAATTCACTCATTGGGCTATAAAAATAGTAAACAATATATGAATAAAGTTCTAATTCCAAGTTTACAAGCAAGTGAATTAACCAAAAAATACTTCACAGACGCAAAGAAAGACATCCAAAAAACATATAAACCAAGTAAAGCTCGTATCATTCAATGTGAGAATAAGGCAACTGCTAAAAAAGCTTTGAAAGCATTAAAGAATGGAACAGATCCAGAAGAAGTAGCTCAACAATACATGGTTGATTCTGCAAAATATTCTGGAAAAGAAACATTAGTAACGACAAAGACAACGGATTTATCAACTCGTTTGATCAATACATTGTCAAAGGCAAAAAAAGCCGGAGTCATTGACGAAGTCTTCACAAACGAAAGCAGTGGAACAACATATGCATATGTTGCCGTATTAGTATCTAATACATATAAAGACATTGAAGATGATGTATATACAGCATTGAGCAGTGATGATGACGTCACAAAAGCTTGTCTTGTTTATTATTTAAAGAAATACAATTTTGAAGTACACGATCAAGATATATTCAATAATTTAAAGGCAAACAATCCTGAATATCTAGTCTCTAGACCAGATTTATCTGAATCAGACGACTAAATGAAAGGCCATTAGACAATAGTCTAGTGGCCCATTTTTTTCATCATTTCATCCAGTTCAAATCGAAAATTAAATTCTTCTATATCCTGTAACCCTATATAGAATAAACAATCTATATCCTCATGATCAAATACGTAACAATGCTCCTTATCCATATAGCCTTCTGGCCATAAACATCCCGCATAATCATAGAGTTTTTTTGTCTTCATATTTTGTTGAAGACGCCCCATGATCATTAATTTCTTTGTCCCCTCTTTTAAAGTGACAACACTACCAATCGGTAATAAATCTTTCATGCCGACTCCTTTCTAATAACTTACGTTGATTTTAAAGCCCAGTCCCGCAATAAAGCCAAGTTTTGAGCCGATTTCCCACTCCCTGCTAGAAAAATGATAAGAGAAATTAGCCTCTGCACTACCTACACTTCCTTGTGCCGTTAAAGTGACTTTCGCCCCAAGAATATTCAATACACAACGTGTTTCGCCTCGTAATGCTGCAACACCAACTCCAGCTTCAAACGACTGTACTTTCCGTGAAAAAGCAGCTTTACAAGTCGCATACGCTACACCAACTTGCCCTGTTGCTCGAGCATTCGCATAGACTTTTGAATTTCCAATACGCGCATTTACTGTAGAAGATAATAACGCTAGACTTGTCTCGGCATTTAATACTATACGCGGATCAAATTTTTTGTTCTTCCATATTCTTGCACTGATACTCGATTTAATTTCTCCATCAAGAAGTGTGGCATTGGCCCCTACATGAAAATAAGGCTTTGTGTAATCTTTATTCCATTCTTTAAATGACTTTGTATAGCGAACAGAACCATACGAATAGCGGCTCTGTTTTGTCAATTGTGAAACTAAATTCAAGTTCGTATACTTGATCAAATTCACCTTTCCAGGTTTCCAAGCACTTTGTTTGTGCTCGCAAGACTCAATTAAAGATGCGCTCTTCGATAAATAATTCGCAATATCCATTATTTCTTTTGCGATGCGATATTGCCTTTCATTAATTGTAGGATCTTTTGAAGATAGAGCCCTAGAAGCGAGCGCCTTATATTCAAGACTTAGATTTTGACAAGCTATACTATCGCCGTTCACGATTCATAATCCCCTGCATCTGAATTTGAATCAAATATTGAATTCGACTGACCTTTTGATTCACATAGACAAACTCTTCATTCGATACAATATTTTTTGTCTGATTTAACAACGCATTTAAATCACTAGACAAGGCATTGTAGAAATTTATCTCATTCATAACGCATCAAAGATTGTTCATTTTCCTGATATAGATTTGCGGTTTGATGTAAGTACGTAGAAAAGCGTGCTAACGTATCTAAATACGACATCATTGCTGGATTCAACGTTTGAAATTGTTCCATAAAGTATTTCGAAGCTGGAGATTGCCAAATAGATTCCACATAATACATTCTGGATTCAATTTCGTTAAATACAGTTCGAATCTCATTGGCATACGCATCCACCTGCTTAGAATATGCCATTACATCTTCACTTGATATTTGAATTTGTGCCATACTTTTCTCCTTCTACAATAACAATCTAGCTTGTGCAACACGATCTTGTTGAAGCTGTTCATAAACCGAAGCTGTCTGCTTCAATACATTGCTGTATTCTTGAATCACTTGATACATTTCATTTAATGAAGGTCTAAATTCTTCTAGCTGATTTTGAAAAGCTAAATGATCCACACCCTGCCAGATACTTTGCATCTGCTCCACTTTTTTATAAAGATTCTGAATTAAATCATTATAGCTATCCGCTTTGTTTTTTACATAGACACTTGCTTGATATACTTCGGAATAATCCACTGATATTTTCATTTTTACCTCCCGTAGATTAAGATATCGCCATAAGCGATTTGATTTTCTTGAAACGTTTTATTTAAATCTAAAAAATAATTTCCTGTCACATTAAACACATACTGTATTTCATAACCTAAAAACTCATTCAAAAACATTTTTACAACATACAATTGAGATACATATACCATTCTTAGATCGAGTGACAAATATATACCAACCTCATTCACAAATACCAACCCCTTCATTTTGATCTTTAAAAAAGACACAATCAAAATGTTCATATGGAAGCTTTCGCTTTAACATATATCCATATTCTTTTAAACCATAACCAACCCATACAATTTGAGCATTGTATAGTTTCTTTTGAAATGCATCCTCATTCAATAAACTCACATCTACACACACGACATATACATCACTCTCTTGATTCCAATCACTCGTAATTTTTAAATGTGCTAAACTCTCACATATACGATTTACTTCATGCACATAATCCGTATGCATATATAAAATGAATAACTTTTTTGTTTCATCTATAAAAACCGGTCGATCGCCCTTACATTCAAAACCAATACAATTTTTATCCTTATTAAATATCATCAATTTTGTAGCTCTTGATTTAAGATCTGTTTCTTTTATCTTTCGATATAAAATTTCAACATATGTATTGTGATACAGCGTCATATTTAGATACGAAGGCAGATGGTAGGTGTCAAAAAATATCCGTTTATCATCTAAACTCTCTATATCAAATACATACTTATTTAAGATCCATTTCAAATTTGTGGTTTCATTATTCGTAACCACAAACGAAATTACATGTTCATCCAATTCAGAAAGATCCAAATTCTCATCTTCGAAAATGATACAAACACCTTCATGAATCTTTGAAAAATAGCGAGATTGAAAGAAACTAAAATCTACATAGGAATCTAACATATTTGTTCCATAGACATAGATCGTTTCATTTTCAAAATACTTGATCAAACGATATACAATATCTAGACTTTTTGTATAAAACAACTGTATTGACATAAATTTAATTTCACATTGTTTTTGTTCAAAAGGAAGATCTAAAACACCAAATACATGTTCAGGAATGTCTTTCGGTAATAACACCCAATCTCTTACTTCCTTTAAATCATGAATTTGATCCTTTAATACATCCATGACACGCTTACCCGCATGATGTTTTGAATGCAGTACTTCCTTTTTCTCATTGATTTCACGCCAACATATTTCATCTATTGAACTCTGCAAATAAAAACTTCGACAAGATTGATTCTTTTGTTGGTGGTGAAGAATCATATCACCTGGATTTTTTAAATGATACGCCATTTCATTTTGAAGCATTTCCCGACTATCTTGTATACTACTCACATGAAAACAAGCCCGCCAAGTTGTATTGGACCAAACTTGATCATCAATAATGCCAGAAGGTTTTTGTGTGCTTAAAACCAAATGGATGCCTAGTGACCTTCCAATTCGTGCAATTTCCTGTAGTTGTGACATAAATTGTGGAAATCGCATTTTCAATTGGGCAAATTCATCCACAAAGATCCATAAATGTGACATTGTATGGATCTTATTGTAGGACTGAATATCCGATACTTTTTCTTTTAAGAACAAGCGCTGTCTTTTCTCCAACTCATAATTCATGCTCTGAAAGAAACGTTCCATAGATTGTGCATCTAAATTGGTCACAATTCCTGCACAATGCGCAAATTCATAAAAGGGTTGTCCAAAGGCACCGCCCTTAAAATCAATCAATACATATTGAAATTGTTGAGGTGTATTATGCCATATCAGCATCATCAAAAGAAAACTAATAAATTCACTCTTGCCAAAACCTGTCATTCCTGCAACTAAGCCATGAGGCCCATACTCTTGAAAATCCATAACAACAATTTGTTGGGACTCATCAATACCTACTGGAACTTTCATTACATACTCAGATTTTCGAACAGGACCTATTTTGATTAGTTGATCATAGAAATTTGAATCTTCATTCCGCAATACAAACCGTTTTCGATCTAAGCTTAATTCTGTTATCGCAATTGTTTCAATTTGGTAGTCATAATGGAAAGATGGTTTTTGGTTTCCCACATAAATCAAACAATAATACGACTTAGGAAGATATTTTCCTTCTACATCAACGACAATTGTATCGGCAGAGATTTTTTCACAAATAGCACAATAGGGATTTAAAAGAATTTGTTTCATTCCTTCAAACTCCTGAAGCCATACCCATTTACGTTTTTGTTTGGAATACCACAAATAATTTTCAAATAAAATAATACTTGCCTTCACATCGCCTTGAATCCAACAAACCTCTCCTTGTCTCAAAAATATAGGAACTTGTACAAATTGATTTAAGTTTGAGATCAACTGTTCTCTTTTCTGCATCAAGTCATCAAGTGCATATTCATACGAAACTTCACGATAACTTATTTTACACCATGCATTGTATGCACATCCTACATAAATCACATCTCTGTTTTCATGTTGGTATGTATCTATATATTTAGAAATATATTCATCCATCTTCTTTTTAAATGTACCTTTAGATACAACACCCTTTTCATACATCTTCTCTATGTAAGCATTATACATATCGATACTTTTTGTGCTCTCTTTTACACTTAATTTGTATTGATAATTCCGGTTGTAAAGGCCATACACCATAAAAGTAAATGCCATTGTCAAAGAGCTGATCATACTTGTGAAGAGTGATTCTATTCTTTGTTTTTGAAGATACCCAATCAAAATAGAAGAGATTAAACCAGAACTTGCGATCATACAACTCGGTCCTATCGCACTAAATAGACTTTGTTTTTGAACTGAACGCATAATTTGTGGCATCTGAATATCAAATTTTTGAACCTTTGGCATTTCAATATTTAAACAGGACGGATAATATGTTGCATTTTTACGATCTAGCTCTACATTACTATACGGATTATTGACCATATCCAAAAGTACATAATCTTTAAAATAAATCATGCGAATGTTCGCAAACACGATTTCATCCTGCATACAAAGGCTGCATCTTTTAACTCGTTTCGAATTGACATACGTACCGTTTAAACTATTAAAATCCTGTAATACACCTTCTTCAATTTGAAAATGATACCTAGACACTCCATTTGTACATAATTGAATATCACATGCTTCACTCCTTCCAACCTTTATTTTTTTAGAAATTGGAAAATGGCACATTGTACTTTCTATTTCTTCCAAATAAAATAAAACTTCATCTAGAATACACGATTCGCCATATCTCAATATTTTTTTAGATTGATTCCATACGATACACACACCATTCCTTCTTTTTTCAAAGAAGTACTTTGAAAATGACTTTGCGCAGTTCAAATCAAAGTAGTGGCAGGATTTGTCTGTGTATACCCATAGTTTGATCATAATTTAAAGATTTGTTTGAGCCACATCCTTATTTTCTGTATAGAGGTGATTCTCACAGCTGACCTTTTGATTTCTTCTTTTTTTAATACTTTGCGATGCTTTGTCTTTACCTCAATTGAAGTTTTTTTCTTTTTTAACGAAATCTCGACAAAATCATGTCCCACCACATCTTTTTCAATCTGTACACGCTTACCATTAACTAAAACATACTCGATCTTATCTTCAGACCATATTTGTACCTTATTCTTTTTACGCGTATAGTGAATTTTGGGCTTAGAAACCTTTTTAATATGTTTCGTATTCTTTTTTAATACCACTTCATTATCTTCATTTACAACCCAGACACGTTCAAATTCAACCACTTCATCTTTTTCTAGAACTTGTTCACTTTTTGAAACCATTTCAATCTCTTTATCGGGACTAAATACAAATTCATATTCTTTCTTTTCTAGGTTCATCAGCACATCATTTGTATATGTCACAATTTTTAATACATCATCTTTGACCATACGATTAAAGACTTTCTCAAAATCCATATCCATGAAAGTATCATTTAAATAGTATTCCACCCGCATATACGCATTTGCATCATCATACTTGTATTCTAGACTGGGTTGTTTCTTTAAATTCATGCGATCCACAACCCTTTCATTATTCATAAACAACTGACTTGAAGGGGCTTTTTTATCGATTTGGACATAGATTTGATCACTTACCTCATGTCCATATAAATCTTTGGCATACGCACTCACACAATAGATGACATCCTGATTATGTATGGCTGGTAAACGAATCGTTTCATTGAGCGCATAGCGCGTTTTAATACCATTGAGATCCACATCTATATATCCTATTTCTAATTTAGGTACATTACGGATTGCTTTCACAATGACATCCTCATTGGATAGCTTACTTGAAGGAGTTAATGTGACTATTGGCAAAATATTGGAATATTCAATAGAGCCATCGATACTTTTTTTAAACTGTGGATACTCTTTATGTTCTAACTCAAATGTATACTTTCCATTTTTTGAATGATCAATCAACACTTGATTTTTGTCTTCTAAATCGAGTGAATAGTAATATATACCATCACAATATACATTCAGATTAAAAGCCTGTTTACATACAGATTCAAATTTCAGGTTAGAATGATTTTCTTTTGTGTACACGACAGAATTTAATAAACATTCAGGATATTCAATAGGTAAAATTTTAATTTCTCTTTCCAACTTATTTTGTGCAATATCTGTACAGATTATTCGTAAAGATTTATTTTTGGATGTAACATCCACATCAAATTCAAGTACATCAAAATCCATTTGTTCATCATCTAAATAAACCTCAATACTTTTCACATTTTGTTCGAATATCTTTACATGAATGGTTTCTTTATCTTCTAAAGGAAGTACATCTATGATATTTTGATTGTCTGTATCAAATACAATATCTGGCATTGTCGTATCTAATAGAATTGTTTTTTCACCTTCCTGTAAAGCATAACCATCTATATCTTTTAGAATAAATACAAGCTGCGTGATTCCTTCTTTTTGAATATCGATAAAAGTATGTTCTTGGTTTAAATCAATTTCTTTGCCATCATAAATAACTAAACTAGAATCTCGATCCACTTTTTCATCAAAAAACAACTCAACATTTCCTGTCGCAGAGGCCACACCATTTATAAAGCTTTCTGTTTCCTGCCAATATATAAAATCTGTATATTCAACATCTTGTAGAGAAACAATCATAGGCTCCTCCAAAATTCATAAAGATCTTTCCATCTTTCACTTTTTAAATTGTCAATAAAAACCACTGGAATTTCCATATTTTCACTCTCCTTATTTCGTAACAAAAGTACATATTCCAAGTAATTGCATCCAAGATTTTCAAATTCGGCTTGATACGTTTTTAATGTCTCTGGATTTATACTTTCAATCCATTCTTTAATCGGTTGAATCGAAATTTTAATTTCTTTATGCAAACCAAACTGAAGACATTGATTTACAACGTTCAATTTATCTTTTAGAAGCAAGTTATTTGAATTCACCAGCTTAACACACGTATCAATATGTGTGGCATCCGGATTTAAATACACCAACACAAGTGCTTGAAGCTCTGGCCATTTATCTAAAGAAACACGATCATATACATATCGAATCAAAGTAGCATCTTTTGTCGCTATTGCCTCCTCCATTAAAAATAAAGATGCTTGTTCATTGACATATACTTCATCCAAGATCCATCCATTAGAGATCCACGTATATAAACGATCTTTTTTATCAGACTCTTTATACGCTTTTTCAAATAAGGCAATTTGATGATGGGTGTAGTACGCATCAAAGACACTTTTTGGACTTGTACGGAAGACAGACAGAATACATATAGAAAGTACAAGTAAGATTCGAATGATGATATGTATAAAAATCAAGTTCTTAAATGTGGATAGTTGAGATATTCTTCGCTCTTGTTTTTGATGACACAAAAGAACTATGGGCATCATACTTATGCCGAAAAGTTCTTGAATCAAAGAACCAAGTGCATAGATATCACAACGAATATCCTTTTCACTCAATGTTAATAATTCAGGTGCACAATTGGATTTTGAAGCCATCACTGCCACATGTGAGTGATTTTCAATACATGCATTAAAATCAATTAAATAAAAATGGTTCTGATAATAAATAATATTTTCAAGTTTTAAATCAATATAGAGATAGCCAATCTGATGTAGGTCTTGCAAGACTTTTAAAACATCAATTAGCAAGCGATACTTTTTGAATAAACAACGATGGTTTTGAAAGTATTGTCTTGCGTTGATTCCTGGAATATACGTTTCGACAAAACATTGTGCAAAGTCTTCTTCAAAACAAGTAATCAAGCTAGGGACATGAATCGAATTTAAGTTGGAGAGCACATTGATCTCTGTTTTAAATTGATGTTTATATCGTTTTGTTTCATAATCTGGACAGATTTTTAAAATATAAACACACGTACTCAATTCATCCATAACACGATAAACATAGGCATTATAGGTATGTATGACCTTATATCTATTGTTCTTTAAATTCACACACGACATCACCAAATCGTATCGTCATGCCATCTTTTAATCGCATCTTGCGTTTCACTTCTTTTTCGTTCAGATACGTCTTATTCGTACTCTTTAGATCTTGTATATAGTACCGATCATTTTCGCATACGATCTTGGCATGTTTTAAAGATATACTCGCATTCTGTATACGGACATCACATACCATCGCTCTTCCCACTAGATTGATTTCGTTGCACAATGCATATTTTTCCTGATCGCATAATAAGTAGGCATAAAAATCTACTTTTACTTGTAAAAGCTGTGTTTTTTCTTCCAAAACAGATTCAACAGGCTTCTCTTTATGGAAAGCTTGTATGGGTTCTTTGACTTTAAATGTCTGCATTCTCTTGTTTTTAAAGAAAGAAAACTTTTTCGGATAATATAAATTTCGTATATTATCCAGACCTAAGACAAGATTGGGTAAACTAAACTCAGCACTCTTTAAAAACTTCAATAAAAATCCAGGAATTTCAAAAGCGGTTGTAGTCTGCATTGTTTTTGCGATGTACTCCACCCATTTTTCTGACATATCCTTTTGAAACATCCAGTTCGATATTTGAATAGGCACCACGACAAACGCAAAGCGATCTCCAAAACTAGAGACAAAAACGTAGTCTGGATCAAATAGAACTGGTTTATTACGATTGGATGCGATGGCTTGTTCAAATAACTGATGCAAGAATATATATCCTTCTTCTTTTTCAAACACATACTGGCTTAAAAAATCATGTAAAGGAATATAGCCTTCTATCGCATACACCATCGATGCCGTTTTTTCGTTTGTCAACATACAAGGCAGACAAAAATCATCGTTCGATAATCGATCAAAAATAGAAAGATCGAGTAATTCTGGATTTTTCAAATGAACATACAAGTGGTTTTCATCCATGTGATCTTGTTCAATCCATTCGGACATCTCATCACCTCCATACTCTTAAACGTTTTTTTTATTACTTTTTCCAGAAAACTTTCATTATTTTTTTGATTTTTTGAGTTTTTTTGTCTAAAATGAAAAAATGATGAAATTTATAACATATATTCACGTTTATTTAATCCAAGTCATCCTGAATTTCCTTCCATTTTGCTGGATTGACGTCTTCTATGACAACCAGACTTATATAGGAAATCAACTACATCACCCCATATACTTATTTCTATGGGCGTTTAGTTCGGCAATTGGATTTTATTATTATTCAAAAAAAATATGGGAAAAATACAACGTAAATTACAATAAAAAAAATCATGCCCTAATCTGTTTAGGCATGATTCTTTCATGTAGTATTCCCTATAACGATATAACACTTTTAAAAGACCTTCACGTATGGCTTTCCATTCTTTTTGTAGCCTGGTTTATCCTTGAATGGTTTCTTTATATTCCGGTTCAGTTAAATAAAAACTCAATCCTGTTTTTTATCAACATTGGATTGAGTTTTGTGTTCACATTTATGTTTGGCCACATTACTGGCTTTTGCGAAATCTATTTTTCATTTACTACGAATATTCTACTTCATCACTGGATGTTTCAGGATTGATCTTTTCAATCTTATCTAAGTAGTTTTTCGCTTTTTTCACAAAATACATACGATTTCCAAGCTCAACTACTTTTTCAAAATACAAGCGAGCCAATTTATAATCTTCTTCAACAAATGAAATCAGAGCAATGTAGTAACATGAATCTACTTGCTGGAAAGGAAAATTCGCTCTTTGTAGACCTTGCAAATAATATTTCTTACAAGTATTCAAATCCCCATCCATTAGATGGATTTTATTTTCAATGGCCGCCATTTCTTCACTTTGAATCATGACACCCGCACGTCCATAATGAAGACGAATATTTTGTGCCTCTTCTTTACAACGAGATAAAGCCTCTTCATCCTTCAACATATAATAGATGTAAGACATCAATGACCAATATTGTAAAGAACTCGATGCATCCTTACGTGGATAGCTGATCAATACATCTTGAGCAAGTTCAGCATCATTTAAATAAATCAAGCATTGTGCAAGCAATGTGTGCTGGCACAATCGTGTATGTCCCTTTGAATTTGTGCAATAGTAAATAATGGCACTCGCACAAGCCTCAGGATTACAATCTTCATATAATAATTTTGTGATTGGTAAAAGTGATACAGCACGATAACGTAACACTAAATTAAATGCAAATAAGTAGAACATCAACAATACAGCTAGAAGCATCATGTTATTTACGGCAATTAAAATCACAAATAGGGCAACAATACCTAACGCATAAATACCTGTTAATTTACGTACATTTTTACGGCAAGTTTTTGCGAGATCCTTATAAGACTCATCCAATTCATGATGAATCTTATACATACGAACCAATTCATCATCACTTGTAAAATTAAATTCGCGACGTTCTTTCGAAATGCTTTTGCGCAAACTTAACATTCCATAAATACATACAATAAATGCAGGCACAACCAAGATGGCACCTATATAGATCATGTATTCAGGTAAAAAGAAAATCAAACACATAACGATCCATGGGCTGATGTTGAATCGTGATGTTACATATTGTCCAATATAAATGATATTGATGATTCCTGAAATCAATAAGGCATCACCCACATATAAGATCCACATATTATTTTGTAGATACGTTAAAACCTGTTTCAGTGATTCTGTATCTACACCTGGCACAGAACTTAATGAACTCGATAACATATCCGAACTCATATCTATACCACTCGCAAATACAACCGCACTTAAGCAAAGTCCAACTAAAAAAGCTACAACTAACGCTATTAAATGGGATTTACAACGATATTTCCACATACAACCACCTATTTCTTCTCTATAATTCTTGCAGGAATACCTACTGCAGTTGCCCCTTCAGGAACATCTTTTAAGACGACCGCATTTGCCCCTACACGACACCCCTTTTTCAAAGTGATATTCCCTAAACATTTTGCGCCACAGCCAATATATACACCATCCTCTAAAGTTGGATGTCTTTTGACATGCTGCTTTCCTGTACCACCAAGTGTGACACCATGATAAAGCTGACAATCATCCCCGATAATTGCCGTTTCACCAATCACAACTCCTATACCATGATCAATCATCAAACCACGACCAATCACAGCACCAGGGTGAATTTCAATTCCTGTCCAATGCCTTGCTCGATTACTTACCCAACGCGCAATAAATGTATGATTATGCACCCAAAACCAATGGGCAATACGATGTAAACCAATTGCCTTAATATGTGGATACAACCAAAACACTTCCCATTTTGAATGTGCTGCCGGGTCTAACTGCATTGTTCTTTCTATGTTATATAATCCATCACGGATAAAAGATTTCTTGTTTCTTTCTGACATGATAAAATTTTAGTTTATTTATGTCTAAATTTCAAGTTTAGTGTTTATTTCACATAAACTTCACATAGTGAATCATCTAATACCTTACCAATCGAATCATGAATCACAAGATCCGCCTTTGAATCCATATTCGTACTATCTTTATTGATCAAAACCAAATGTTTGCCATGAAAATAGTTAATTAAGCCAGCCGCAGGATATACGACTAGACTTGTACCACCTACAATTAAAAGATCTGCCTGCTCAATCGCATGAATAGCCGAGTACAATGTATATTCATCTAAGCCTTCTTCATATAAAACAACATCTGGCTTAATGATAGCACCACACTTGCTACATCGAGGAATACCTTCATTATCTCTTAGTTTCATCATATCCTCTAGAGAATATTTTGTTTGACAATGCGTACAAGTATTTCTTAAAACACTTCCATGTAATTCATAGACCTTTTTAGAACCTGCCATCTGATGTAAGCCATCAATATTCTGTGTCACAATCCCTTTTAGCTTTCCCATTTTTTCAAGCTTTGAAAGAGCATAATGCGCCTTATTAGGTTGGGCATCTGGATAAATCATCTGATTAAAGTAAAAATCAAAGAATTCTTTAGGATGACTTAAATAAAAACTATGTGACAACATAATCTCAGCCGGATATGGATACTTCTTTTTATATAATCCATTGTCACTACGAAAATCTGGAATGTTACTTTCTGTAGACACTCCAGCACCACCAAAAAATACTATATTATTACTTTCTTGAATCCAATCTTTTAAAGACATAACATCACTTCCTGAAACTATTATACCTCCAAACAAGAAAAGAAAGGAAGATATTTCACTATCTTCCTTGAATATCAAATGTATACTCGCCATTATGACAATCTACATTGATTACATCCCCTTGCATAGCACCAGTCTTAATCATTTCCTTGGCAATCTGTGTTTCAAGATTTCTTTGAATATAACGCTTCATTGGACGAGCACCATACACTGGATCAACACCCATCTTTGCGATCTGATTATACACTGCATCACTTACATTCAATGTAATGTCACGTTGAGCCAATCGCTTTTGTAGCAAGCCGACAAACTTGCGGGCAATCTTAATAAAGGCTGAATCATCTAATGCGTTAAACACTATAATTTCATCGATACGATTAATGAATTCTGGTTTAAAATGATGCTTTACTTCTTCCATATATTTATCATGTACATCACCAGATTCAAAGGCATATTGGCTACCTAAGTTAGATGTTAAGATAATAATTGTATTCTTAAAATCTACCGTAACACCTTTCGAATCTGTAATACGACCATCATCAAGAATTTGAAGTAACACATTGAATACAGCTGGATGCGCCTTTTCGATTTCATCAAACAAGACAATACTATATGGATTACGACGAACTGCCTCTGTCAATTGACCTCCCTCATCGTATCCTACGTATCCTGGAGGAGCACCAATTAACCGTGCCACACTGTGTTTTTCCATGTATTCACTCATATCAATACGCACAATATGTCTTTCATCATCAAATAACTGTTCAGCCAAAGCCTTGGCAACCTCCGTTTTACCAACACCAGTTGGACCTAAGAACATGAACGATCCAATTGGACGATTCTCATCTTGAATCTGTGCTTTAGAACGCAAGATTGCATCTGTTACAAGTTCTAGAGCTTCATTTTGACCAACAACACGTTTTTCAAGTTCTTCCTTCAAATTCAATAATTTATCTCTTTCAGAAGCAACCAAACGAGTCACTTCAACGCCTGTCCATCTAGAAACGATTTTCGCAATCAATTCTTCATTGACCGTTTCTTGAATCAAAGCATCCTCTTTTTGACTTGCCTGCTCCTTTTGAATACGAGCCTCTAATTCTGGAATCGTGCCATATTGAAGTTTAGCAGCATCTTCATAACGAGCTTCATTACGCGCTTGCTCTAAATCCAAACGAGCCTTCTCCAAACGTTGTTTATCCTCTTTTTCATTAGCCAAGCCACGTTTTTCGTCTTCCCACTTAGAATGCATTTCATCACGCTTTGATTGTAAAGAAGCCAATTCACTTTCAATTTCTTCACGACGCTCAATAGCCCTTTTGTCTTCTTCTTTTTGTAGAGAAGTCTTTTCAATTTGAAGTTGTAAAATTTTACGCTGTAATTCATCCAACTCTTGAGGCATACTTTCCATTTCAACCTTTAACGTAGCACAAGCCTCATCCACTAAGTCAATTGCCTTATCTGGTAAGAAACGATCCGTAATATAACGATCGGACATAGTAGCTGCTGCAATTAAAGCTTCATCCAAAATACGTACACCATGATAGCTTTCAAAACGATCTTTTAATCCACGCAAAATACTGATTGTATCCTCTACACTTGGCTGAGCAACTTGTACTTTTTGGAAACGGCGCTCTAAAGCCGCATCCTTTTCGATATATTTACGATATTCATTGAAAGTTGTTGCACCAATACAATGTAGTTCACCACGAGCTAACATTGGCTTTAATAAGTTAGCCGCATCCATACTACCTTCGGTTTTACCTGCACCAACCAAATTATGAATTTCATCAATAAACAAGATGATTTGTCCATCCGATTTTTTGACTTCATCCAAAATGGATTTTAAACGCTCCTCAAATTCACCACGATACTTAGCACCGGCAATCAAAGATCCCATATCCAATTCAATCAAGCGTTTTTCTTTTAATGACTCAGGCACATCACCCTTCATAATACGCCATGCGATCCCTTCAACAACAGCCGTCTTACCAACACCTGGCTCACCAATCAAGACAGGGTTGTTCTTTGTCTTACGAGATAAAATCTGCATAACACGACGAATTTCATCATCACGTCCAATAATTGGATCAATCTTACCATCACGCACATCCTGAACTAGATCACGACCATATTTTTTTAAAGCTTCTACATTCTCTTCTGAATTTGGTGTATCAAATTTTTTACCATTACGACGCTCTAATTCAGCCTTGTAGCAAGCATCCTTATTCAAATTAAAAGTTCTAACCAATTCTTTAGAAATATAAGAACGATTAAACAATAAAGCTAAGAATACACTAGCTACCGAAAGATAAGTTTCTTCATGCTGACTCGCCCAGTTTTGTGCATCTTCAAACGATTTCTGCACTTCATTGGATAAATTTATATTACTTGTTGAGCTCTTTGCGACACGATTCGATTCTTCTTGAACCATCTGTAAAGAACGACCTTTATCCAAGCCAATACGCTCAAACAAGCCGTCCAATACATCATCCTTAAAAATCGTTTCCAACATATCCACAGTATCTACACTTGGATGTTGGTAGGATTTTGCCAAATTAATGGCATCCATTAAAATCTTCTGCAAACGCTCTGACATTTGATCGATATTCATAAATAAGCACCTCCTTGCACTTAGCACTCACTCTTTATGATTGCTAATGATAGTATAACACCATTTTTGGCACTGTCAACACTTAAGTGCTAATTATTTTTAAAAAAGAAAAGTAGATTTCTCTACTTTTCCAATGTATTACGATTATAAGCTCTTTGCCAATTTACGCTAAATTCACCCACCGCAATTTTTGTTCCTGGATGATCAATCATTTGATATAAAACATCACAAGGAACAGTTACAGCTTGAATTCCAGCCTTGATCAATTCATGTACTTGATATGTATTTTTAAAGCTTGCCGCAATCACTTTAGCCGGCATATGATTCACTCTCAACATTTCAATCAAGTCTTTCACATCCTGAACACCATCTCCATAATTACACATACGATTTGTATAAGGTGCTAAATATTCAGCTCCATTCATTGCAGCTAAAAAAGCCTGGTCCGCTGTATAAATGGCAGTAGCCAATGTGTGAATTCCTAATTTTTTACATTCTTTAATAGCTCTTAAACCCTCATGTGTAACCGGAATCTTTACATACATATTTTTATTACGAATGGAAGAAATCATTTTTGCCTCTTCCATAATACCTTCAAAAGAAGTTTGTACCGTTTGAATAAATAACAATTGATCTTCACTCAACACCTCACAAAGATCTTTTACTACATCCATTGCTTCTCTATTTGATTTCGTTAATATTGTAGGGTTTGTCGTAACACCCGTAATTGTTAATAATTCATTTAGTTCTTTAATTTGTTCAATATTTGATGAATCGATAATTAATTCCATGATGGATCCTCCTTAAGTTCATCTGTATCCTAACACTACAAAAATATAGATTCAATATCCTTTTCACATAAAACAAATTATTTCAAAAGAACACAAATAAACATGTTTCTTTATGTTCTTTTTTGTGCTTTAATAAAAGTATGAACACAACACAACGAAGATATGAAATCTATGAAAAACTAAAAAAAGATAAAACCGTACAAGTAAGTGAACTTGCAAAAGTATACGCCGTTTCCTTAATGACCATACGAAGAGACTTAGATAGTCTAGAAAACCAAGGACTCGCCACAAAGAGCTATGGAGGAGCCACACTCAATGAGTCTAGTTCAACTGAGCCTTCCTTTGAAATCAAAGAAGGCATGTCACAATCGGATAAAAAAGAGATCGCGATTTACGCCAGTACACTCATTCAAGATGGAGATTCTATCTATTTAGATTGTGGTACAACCTGCCTTGAGCTCTTTAAACGTATACACCATAAAAAAATCACAATCTTTACAAATTTTTGGAAAATTCTTCAATATGTAGATCGAAATACCAAGGCGAAAATCATTATGGCTCCAGGCACCTATAATCCTGTAACCCAGGCAGCTCTATCTGAAAGCACCATTCAATTCTTTCAAAACTATTATATCGATAAAGCCTTTATCTCCGTATTAGGCCTTGACTTAGACTATGGCGTATCCATTCCCAGCATGAGTGATGCTTTAGTTAAAAAAGCCATTCTTGATTCTTCCAATAAAAAAATTTGTATGGCAGACCATACAAAATTTAATAAAAAGTATATGTCAAAAATAGCCAACATCGATGATTTTGACATGATTATCACCGATAATAAACTAGATGATACTATAAAACACGAAAACATAATAAAAGCACATTAAATGTGCTTTTATTATATTAGAATGCTTTTTGACCTTTTACGTACGTCATTTCAACAGAATAGTCATCATTTAATACAACTAAATCTGCATCTTTTCCTGTTTGAATCGATCCTTTACGATCATCTACATTCAACATACGAGCTGGGTTCAATGTACAAGCATTGATAGCTGTTTGCCAAGGAACCATTGCTTTTTCTACTAAAATACGAAGTCCATCATTGACATGCAATGTAGATCCCGCAAGACCTTTCGTATCTGTTAAGTGTGCACTTCCATCTGGATATAATTCGATTTCGTTTCCACCAAACAATACTTTTGTACCTACAGGAAGGCCCTTAACCATCAATGAGTCAGTGATCATGATACAGTGATCAGGACCTTTAGCTGTAAAGAAATCATTTAATGCTTCATAAGTTGAATGGTTTCCATCACAGATAATTTCACCATATACATCTCTATAACGCATGGCAGCACCAACCAATCCTGGTTCACGGTGATGGAATTTAGTCATACCATTGAAAACGTGAGTCATTGAGTTTGCACCATTCGCGATAGCTAAACGAGCCTGTTCAAAAGTAGCTCCTGAGTGACCTTGACTACATACAATTCCATTTGCACGTAAGAACTTAGTTAATGCAAAGTTATCATCGTGTTCACAAGCCATAGTTACAATTTTAATTAAATTATTAGAAGCTGCTAGATAACGTTTAAATTGTTCAAGATCTGGTTTTACACAATACTGTTCAGGTTGTGCTCCCTTATATACTTGATCCAAATAAGGTCCTTCAAAGTGAATACCTAAAATTTCTGCACCTTCATACCCTTCTTCAACAACTTTCGCAACATTTTTAACCGCATTTGTCAAAACTTCTTCAGACTGTGTGATTGTTGTTGGTAGAATACCTGTAACACCTTCTTTAACGATGTTTTTCATCCAGTTACGAAGACCTTCTTCATTCGCATCATTTGTATCAAATCCATAAGCACCATGTGTGTGTACATCGATAAATCCTGGGACAATTCTCTTATCTCCATAATCTTCATCTACATCTTTTTCTCCATATGGATAGATATTTACAATCTTTCCTTCTTCCACTTCAACTTGGGCTGCCAACCATGTATTTACGACCCAAATTCTTTTACTTTGAATAATCATATCGACAATTCCTCCTAACTATTATTATACTCTTTATAAAAGAAAACACTTACACTTTTTAGCTGACTTTTTATAATTTTTATTCAAAAAATATAAAAGATGCAAATGAATAGACAAATTCTCTAAATAATTCTAAAATAAAAAAAGAGGTGAACAAAAATGAAAAAAGCTAAAAAGATTATAGATAACGTATACTGGGTCGGGGTTAGAGACTTAAACAACCGTCACTTCCATGGTGATTTATATCCAATTGATGAAGGTTGTACATATAATGCCTACTTAGTTGTAGATGATGAAGTCACACTTTTTGATACAGTCGAAGAAGAATTCACAGAAGAACTATTGGAAAGAGTTGAATCCGTACTTCAAGGAAGAGAAATTGACAATATTGTTGTTCAACATACAGAGCCAGATCATTCGGGTGGATTTAAAAAAGTATATGCCAAATATCCAAACGCAAAAGTTTACGCATCTATTTCTGGAAAGAAGAATATGATTGAACAATACTTTGATCAAGTTCCATATCAGGTCGTAAAGACAAATGATACAATCAACACAGGAAAATATGACTTTGTCTTTGTCGAAATGCAGATGATTCACTGGCCAGACAACATGTTGACATATTGTCCACAGTTAAAAACTGTATTCTCAAACGATGCCTTTGGACAGCACATTGTAAACTTTAATCTAACCGATGAAGGATTGGACAAAGCGTATTGTTTAAAACAAGCTAAAGAATACTTTGCGAATATTGTTTTACCATATACAACACCAGTGCAAGCTAAATTAAACCTAATTCTAGGCATGAATTTAGACATTGAATATATCATGCCGGCACATGGTATTATTTGGAAAGACTATATTGCAGATATTATAGAAACATATAAAGGTATCGCTGCTCAAAAAGTAGAAAATAAAGCCGTAATTGTATATGAATCTGTATGGAAACATACGCAACAGATTGCCGAAAGCTTAGCCGAAGGATTCAGCGATGCTGGTATGGATGTGAAAGTCTATAAATTATCGGATACAAAATCAAGCATTGTGATGCGTGAAATCATGGATGCCAAAGTTGTATGTATTGGATCAGGAACCTACAACAATGTCATGGCACCTAGTGTAGCCGCTTTCCTTGAACACATTCGTCCATGTAAATTTAAAAATAAAAAAGGGTTGGCCTTTGCCGCATACGGATGGTTTAACCAAGTTGCCAAAGAAATCGATACAAGAATGCAACAATCTGGAATCGAATCATGCCACGATGTGGTCAATCAATGCTACACACCAAGTGATAATCAATTAGAAGACTATTTTAATGTTGCAAAAGAAATCGCAAAAAAATGCCAGGAATAAATTTCCTGGCATTTTTAGTCTATATTTACATGTGAATTTGGCAATAAACGAAGTCCTTTAGGAATCTTGTTTTTGATTTGTTTTCCATCACTCTTGCCAAAGCCAAACGGATGTCCCTTAAAACATACAGCCACATACCCTTTTTCACATTCCTTTTGTAAAACTTCACCATGCATAAAAAGGTCCATTTCTTCTAGAGTTACATCCACTTTTCTTTTATAGTCAAAATCTGCAACCATATAAAAAGAATGACTTGGCTCAAAACGATTCTTAATGACATCCCCCAAATATACGCCTTGACGTAATACTTTTACCTTTTTAAAATCCACAAACGGAACATCCATACCATATACTCTATCCTTATCTATATAGTAATTGTTTGGTAATGTATTCAATTGTTCCTTTAAAAATTTCTGAGTCACATTATCTATTTTTTTTGATTTTAGAACTGGAAGCTTACCTGCGACATCTGATTGTTTCTTGAATTTCGCAATGAAATGACCCTCACCACCATCCATTGGAAAGATACGACGCACATTCAAGTCTTTAAACCCTTTTCTTCCCCACGAAACTTCAGGATCTACCAAGATCATATCCTCATGTTTTTCTAAAAAATCTAAGACAACATCTTCATCTTCTTCTAAAGCATATGTACAAGTGGAATACACCAAAGTACCACCCGGTTTCAACATGAAATAGGCATGTTCTAATATTTCTTTTTGACGAGTCGCACAAAGTTCAATATTTTCAATGCTCCAATTATTTAAGGCAACATCATGCTTTTTGATCATCCCCTCACCACTACAAGGGGCATCCACTAAAATTTTGTCAAAACAAGCATCAAACACCTTCGCAAGCTTATCTACACTTGTATTGGTTACTGCCACATTTTTCACACCCATACGCTCAATATTAGACAAAAGGATTTGGGCACGCTTCGCATCAATTTCATTTGATACTAGATATCCACTTTTTAAATGTGATGCGATCTGCGTACTCTTTCCACCTGGTGCTGCACATAAATCCAATACATAATCATCTTCTTGTACATCCAAGATTTCAACAGCGCTTGAAGCACTTGGTTCTTGCAGATAAAAACAACCACAAATATGGAAAGGATGATTTCCCAACGGCTTATCTACATAATAACTTTCCTTACAAAACCGACTTGGATTATCCAAATGATCAAATTCATCCAATTCTGCCTTTTTTAAATTTATACGCATACCACGATATAAAGGTTTTGATAAAGATTCAATATAAGCATTATATTCATCTTTTAATAATTTCTGCATGCGAGAAAAATACATTTCTTGACTCATACACCCTCCAAAACGGTCTCAGGATCAATGCGACATGCATAGCCTGAGCATGTTGCAGCCTCACTATAGCCACATCCAAAAGAAAAATCAGCACCACTGTTTCTAAAATATTCTACGATCGAATTGAGATCCTGTTTTAATTCAAACACCTCTACATGCGTATGAGGCCCTGTTGAATTGCCACTGTTCCCACTTTTCGCTATAACTGTACCTTGACTGACTTGCTGGCCACTTGTCACATAGATTTCATTGGATAAATGCGCATAACTAATCGCATAAAGTCTATCATTTACGGCAGCCACCATACAAATGGTATTGCCACCACCGTTTGGCCATCCACACCAGTTTCCTAAATATCCATTATTCGAATCCACTGGTGCATGGGCATACAATATGATACCATTAGCAACTGCTAACACATCACTATACATGGCACTTGCGATATCCAAGCCTAAATGAAGACCTCCATCCGGATAGGACCAACATCCAGCACTGATTGTACCATTTTCAACTGGATTTTGCCAAAAAGAACTGTACGAATCAATTTCATAATTTCCATCCACCAAACAAGACATACCGTTTTGTTGCCACGATTCATACCCACCAAAATCAGGCAAATGCTCAGTTCCTGAAATCATAGAATCTTCATTATGTTGCCCAGATTCATTGATTTGTGCTAAATGTGAAAATCGTTTTAATAAACGACTTTGACAATTGGATAATCTCTCAAGATATTCATCATATAACAATAACGTATTTTGATTCTTATCGAACAGTTTTTTTTGTTTCAAATATTCTACTTCAACATTTCTATATTCATCGAAGTACAGCGTCAAATTCTTTTGAATCTTATATGGATACAAAATGGAGTTGTTTTTTTGAATCGCTTGTAATTCCAAGCCATATTCCATTTTTTTCAATTCATAATAATTCTTTTTAATTTTATACCTACGTTCAAGTTCATCCACACATTTTTCTTGTTTATCCATTTCAATCCGTAAATCCGTTTTTTTAGATGTAACATCCATCGCAATATCTCTACATTTTAAAGATAGAAAACTAGCTCTATCTTCATGAATTGTATCGACTTTGGATTCTATATTTGAAATTAAAACTTCATAACTCGGCACGATCATCGATTGTAAGCCAATAAAAAAACAGACAAAAAGAGATATACATTTCATAATACTCCTTCTACTGTCTGTCTTCTAAAATTATTGTATTTATTTTTCTAAGTACATGCAAGCACTATTTAAAATGATAAAACACAAAGTTCCTGTTGCGACAATATTTAATGTACAATCCAACAATCCATATATCAGCACGATCGCAATAAAACACATCATCATGCCAAATAGTGCAGGATTTTCTTTTCTTGTATGCGAAGTAAAGATCTCCTTATTTAGCACAAATGTATATGCCAAAAGCACTACTGTTCCAACAACTCCATACGACAAAATGGAATCAATATAAATATTATGGGCATGAGGTGCCTTATGACCATGTACTAATGGATAAAACTTCTGATATGTCTGTGGACCCCATCCAAAGAATGGATACATTGAAATACACATAAATGCCGTCTTCCAAATCTTAATACGAGAGACAAAAGTTGACATATCACTGATTCTTGGAATCAACGTTGGTTTTAAGAATACTAAACCACATATACCAAGTTCGAATACAATGGATGTGATAAATAGTTTTTTCCATCGCACACAATAAAGAAAGATAGGAAAGATTAGGGCAAATGGTAATAATGCAGTTCTAGATCCCGTTAAATATAGAACAAAGAAATTAAACAGTGCAATTATAAAATAACCAATTTTACAAAGAATATTATCGTTTTTCACAAAACGATACATACACATTACACATACAAAATCAATGACCATCGCATAGATATTCGCATTCATAAATGTTGAAGTAATTCTTCGTTTTGGCGAATTGAAGATATGGAATTCTAAAAATGTTCGTCCATTCGCAAGGGAAATCTGATTAAACTGATACAAACCGTAGATAGCCGCAAATACCGATAAAATAATAATAAGATCACACATCTTTTCAAATGTACTTTTTGTGATGCTTCTACGATAATAAGCTCCATATAAGCCGATCAACACAAATAACCATGTATTGCCAAAACCTGTCCAGTTCGAATGGAAGATGGAAACAATAAATTCCAATACGATAAAGCTATAAAAGAAAATTGCGCCCGTTTGATTCTTTATGGCATCCACCAATTTATGTCGGCATAATGCTTGTATTAAAACGCATGCGAGTGCTACACTTGCGATTTGATATGGCAAAAACAGAAAGGCGGTTGCCAATAAAATCATTTTTTCATCTAAATTCATAGATACTCCCTTCAAAAAAATAAGCTGGTTGAACCAGCTTAATTTCAAAACATGGTGCCGACTATCGGATTTGAACCAATGACCTACGCGTTACGAGTGCGTTGCACTACCACTGTGCTAAGTCGGCATAAAGACTACTCTATTAGAATAGTCTTATTTTTTAAGATTGTAAAGCAGAAATCTGTTGTTGATAATATGCGATTTGTTGCTGCAAAGAAGACAACATCTGATTGTTTGTATCAATTTGAGATTGAATATCTGTAGTATCTTCTCCATTTTGTTGCGCATATGCCAAATCAGACTCTAGACTCTGTGCATATTGTGCATACGTATTGTAGTCTTGCTGCAAACTATTCAAGCTTGTTTGATATTCTTTAACCTTCTTTTCATTCTCTGCTTTTTTAGCTTCTTCTTCCTGACGAGCCTTTTCCTCGGCAGCCGCCTTTAATTCACCCTGTTCTTTACATAGATCAATAAAGTCTTTGCCAGTCTTAGATTTTGATAAAGTATCCACTTCATCTTTTAAATTTTTAGACAATGAACTATATGTAGGCTGCATATCGGCTACAGCCATCTTTTCTTCATCGGATTTTGATTCCCAACCATTTAATAAATCAACGATTTGTTGATAAGCAGGAAGTTTAACTTCTTCTTTATCTTGATGAAGCTGCTTTATATCTTTCAACAAAGCCTTATATGTTTTTCCAGTCTGTTCTTTAAAATATTCATTGATTGAAGTCTTTTGTTTATCCAAAAGTTTTTGATAATCTTTATCTAAATCTAGAAGCTCTAATTTCTCTGCATCTGACATCATATTGTCTCCATACTCATCCGCATAAGACACTAATTTATCATATGTTTTTTGTTGCGTTTCAGAAACAATATTTTGTGGATTATACACCAAAACTTTATATGCATATCCACCTAAAGCAGCCAGACCTAATAAGATTACGCATAGCACAATTTTTGTAACCTTCTTCATCGGTTTCTTTTTTTTGACTTGTTTATTCTTAGACTTCTTTTCTTTTGGTTTATGTTCCTTTTTTTCTTTCTTTTCTTTTGGCTTCTTTTCCTTTTGGATAACTACCTCTTCATCTTCGTCACCCTCATTTGACATATCCTGCAACATCGCATGTACAAGATCTAATGCCTCATTAGATTGTTCCTTCTCAATTGAAGAAGTTGTAAAATCATCTTCCATGTCTTTTAAATCATCTTTATGCTCCTGATAAAACTGCTCTTCTTCCGCAATCGTTTTTTGACCACGCTCTTTACGAAGCATATCTAAAGCTGAAGACATTGTCTTTTCAGCCTGTCTTCTTTCTGCTTCAGACATCTGATGAACCTTTTTAGGCTTTTTTAATTCATCGTTATATTCTGTTTTTTTATCTAAAAGTGCTTTTGAATAAGCATCTATATTCTTATCATTTTTACTCATAATATATTTTCCTTAGTTCGAATCTATTTTAACACATTATAAGCCTTCTTTTTCAACAAATTCATAAAAAGATTTTTCTTTCACAAAATCCTCCTTATTCACCTTTCCAATCGGCTGTGCATAAATAATAAATTCATTTTCGCCTTCCAATTCAAACATTTCATCACAAATCCTTGTCACACATGCTCCAATTCCACAAGTTCCTAAACCAATACTTGTGCTTGCCAAATATATATTTTCTCCAACATGGCCTAAATCCACTAAAGCTATTCGATGTGCAAGATGTCCATAGCGCCATTCGGTACGATACGGAATATAGCTGAAATAGAAAATTACATTGGCTTTTAAGGCCCATAATTGATCACATAAGGAAGATGCCAAAATATCACTTACCTTTTCAATTGGATTTAAAAACTCAATACGATGTTCCATAGGCAAATAATGATAGGTTCCAGGGTTTAACCCTTCTACATTTTGACATACAAAATAAAGTTCAAAACCATGTCTAGCTCCTCCAGATGGTACTGTACGCAAAGTCGCATATTTCTTACCACGAATTTGTTTAACACCTTGGCAAGTCCAAAGCATATAAGAAAGTTCCAACAAAGACATGGGCTCTTGCGTATATACACGACTACTGTGACGTGTATTGATAACATCTAGAAAGTTAGAATGAACGGATAATGCGTCGAAATTTTTAGGAAGTTCTCTGGAATCTTTTCGCATAGCAGCTTTAACCAAAGGTGGTTGTGGAAGTTTTTTGTCTTGGTCCGATTCAAATTCTTCTATATCATATTTCAAGTCTGAATAATTCATGCTCTTCTCCTTTTAATGCGCTAACTCATCTAATAATCTTGCCTTTTGTGTTCCTATCAACAAGAGTTGTTTATACTTTTCATATATATCAATCGTATGTGAACTTAAATAGAGAGCCATTTCACTCGACATTGTTAGATTCGTTACAAATATTGTCATTTCCTGACCATTCTTAAATGCATTTTCCATAAATTCAAACGCATTTTCAATCTCCAACTTCAATTGGCTATCTATCTTTTCCATTTTTTCCTTTTGTTCAAAGAAAGGCTTTGTACAAGAATCAAAACGAGACTTTGGATCTAAACTTTCATCCACCATTACTTTTTGTATGTTATTTAACACAAATTCATATTCATGTTTTTGTGAAACACTTAATAATTCTGCCTGCAATTTATCACGATAATTTGACATAAATGCCTTTGTATGGTCCAAATAAGAAGAATCCATATCTTTACGATATTCTTTTAAGAAACAAAACCAAAGATCCGTACAATGTTTTTCAAAAGAATATAAATTCACTTGTCGTAGTAAACCATCCATCACCAAATTAACAACAGAGACTCTTTCATCAAAATCGGCTTGTAACAATCGAGCATAGATAGTGCTTGATACATTTCCTTGTAAGATATCATCAATGCCATAATCATCCTGATATTTTTTATACACCAAATAATAGGCGAAAACATCTTCGGCAATATCTTCATGATGCAGATATTCATAAATCGTATCTTGAGAGATTTCCAGATGCATCTTTTCATAGGTATAGAGTAAATAAGATAAATCTTCCCAGCCTCTTGCCGTCACAAATTCCATACCATCCACACTTGTTGAAACAGTATAGAAATGATTGGGTTTTAATTCCAAATAGCTTAAGATCATCGGATGAATATGTTTTGAAATCGCATACTCTTTCCATACATAGTAATCCGTTTCCACATGGATATAACGAATACGATCCATTGTCACGACATCAAAATCACGAACTGATTTATTATATTCACTCGGATTTCCTGCCGCTACAATGATCCAGCCACAAGGAACCTTCTGATTTCCAAAGGTTTTATTCTGTAGAAACTGCAACATCGTAGGTGCTAATGTTTCCGATACACAATTGATTTCATCAATAAATAAGATACCTTCTTTTAAACCTGTATCTTCCATTTTTGAATAAACACTCGCAATAATCTCACTCATTGTATATTCGGTAATCGAGTATGTCTTTCCTTGAAATTTCTTTTCTTGAATAAAAGGAAGGCCCACAGCACTTTGACGCGTATGATGCGTAATTGTATAGCTGACAAGTCCAATTTGACATTCCTTTGCGATTTGTTCCATAATCTGTGTTTTACCAATACCAGGAGGACCAATCAACAATAATGGTCGCTGATTCTTCGTTTCAATCTCATATTCACCAAACGAATTCTTCGATAAATATGCCTGTACAGTATTTTTTATTTCATTTTTTGCCTGTAATATATTCATAACTTTTCTTCCAATCTATATTGAATAGCCCATGAAGGCACTTTACTTTGATCATAATCCTCTAAATAAATAAAAGCCGTTTTATAGGCCGGACTCTTTTTAGGATAGATTCCTTTGCCATCTGTAAAATAGAGCAGGCCACAAAGATTTTGAAAAACTTTTTGATTGATCAAATCATTCACATAACTAAATACCGGTCTAAAATCAGTGTTGCCTCCCCCTATTAGAGAAAATGAATTCAACAATCGATCCATCTCATTTTGATTTGAGATGACATCGTCTTTGCGAATTCTGTCATCACATTGAATAATATGCACCTTGCACGATTTATAAAACATATTTGAAGTACTTAAAATACTATATGTATTGGATATAAAACGCTTCGCAAGATTTTCATCAATAGAATAACTCGTATCGAGTACAATCACAAACTCATAGATTTTTTTAACTTCTTTTGTCTCTAAAGGTTCAATCAATGGCATATTTTTATAAATAGACATCCCATATGTGTAATAGGATAAATCAAATTCATCCAAATCTATTTGCATTTCTTCTTTCACAATACTAAATCGTTTTAAAAACTGAGAAAACGAGTATTTCGATTTCTTTGCCTGTAAACTCGACACAAGAAAGGCATCCCCCTCCTCATTATCTTTCCCTTTTTGTTTATGATCAAACAATGTTTGTTTGGCAACACTCTGCCACTTTTTTTGAACAGAAGAAGATTGAGGGATTTTGTCATCTTGCTCTTTAGGCCATGAACTATGATCATCTACCACAAATTCATAATATAAATCTTGAATATCGCCACGTGTACAAAGCCATTCATATACAGTTATACAGCTGATACCTGTTAAACTTTCAATTTCACGATATACATCTTTTCGAACATATGACAAGATTCGCGAAACACTCTTTTTATGCATCGAATCCAATGTATACTCCACGATAATATCGCAAGCTACATTCCAAATCAATTCAACACGATTTTTTCTAAGCCAAATATGGCTATATAAACAATGCAGAACACTATGTAAAAAACTACGATTTAAAAACACCGCATTCTTCTGAAATAAATCAATAATCTTTAATGGATTATAGTAAAAATACACGCCATTTGTAGCACATACAGCTACACGCTCGTCTTCCTTCAACATCAGCGTATTTAAAGCTGTTAAAAAATGTGGCATATCTATATAGAGTTCGGATCGAACTAATTCTAAGATATGAATTGCCTTTTCCTTTTCCCATTCACTTTGCCGCATTAAAAATCCTCAAAAGAATATGTCGATGATGATTTAAACATCTTATTCTTTAATTCCATCAATTGAGTACGAGTTTCTAAATCCATTTCCATAAAAATCAATCGATTTAGATTAGACTGACCAAGACACTCTTTTTTTAACAATTTTTCTACCATAGCACATATATCTTTATATCCATGTAAATAAGAAGTCAAATCATGTGTCCTTAAATAAGGAATGTATTGTTCAGATCCCATCATAAAGCGAAGAATCGCTACATGAAAGATACAAGATTCACTTTCTTCAGCGCATAGCTTTTCAAAACAAGCATCATATCCGTCAAAATCGATTTTCCCCTCTTTAAAACATTGACGCATGCGAAAACCTTCCCCTTCAATATTCAGGGCAAAGATATGAGCAGGGCCCACTTCATCATAACTCCCGTTGTATTCTGGATAGAATATAGAACTATCTAAAAAGTGAACTTCTACATCCCATGTGATTTGCGTTAAGATTTGTTTCAGGAAAGTAACATCAAAAATTGAACAATCATAATAAATATGATTGAGTCTTAAACAATTCATAAACACATCACTGCCAATACACATTAAACTAGAAGGTACAAATACTTCTTTTAACTTTCGACAATTATAGAATGCATAATCGCCAAGTTTTTTTAAAGTTCTAGGAAGCTTAATACTTTCAACATCACTACCACTACACTCATGATAATAAGATGGAATTTCACAACTTAAAACTGCTTTAGATAAATCGACTTCTTTTGATGAAAAACAATAATTTCCAATTTCACGAACAATATATCCATCTATCACTTCAGGTATTTCAACAATCGGACTGGATGCATACACTCTTCTTATACAAATACTTTCATCATTTACTTTTTCATAATATACACAAATTTCCATACAAAAATTATAACATAAAACAAAAAAAGACAACTACCGAAGTAATTGTCTATATTTACAAGTGGTGCGGGTGAAGGGACTCGAACCCCCACGCCGAAGGCGCCAGATCCTAAGTCTGGTGCGTCTGCCAATTTCGCCACACCCGCATTTCCAACGTGCTCACATATAATACACTAACATAAAATAAAATGCAAGTATTTTTTAAAAAAGAAGTTACTTTTTTGTAACTTCTTAGTGTAATACAGTTGGCTTATGCATCATTTCAATCTCTTCTTGGATATAGGCTTCCACTTTTTCTAAAAGCTCATCTGTAACCTCAATGTCACCTATCATAAAAGGACCATCTCCCATATTTGTTTCTTTCACAAACTTAATTTGCGGAAGCTGCGGCATACGATGATTTCCAAGTTCCTTTTCGATTTTTTCCAATTGTTTAAGTATAGGCTCGGCAATTTGTCTAATCATTTCTTCTTCTGTCATACATAGTATTATAATCAACATCCCTCATTTTGACAAGTTTTAACATATGTTTAAATTTAAACCCAAAACATTGAATCTTATACAATTCAGAGTAACATACTAGATGAACTGCTGGAAGCATACTACTTCTAGATGTGTTCGTATGCACCCTGGCCTATGCCCTACAACATAGGTTCTGGGTGTTTTTTCTATAATAAGGATTCTAGTTCTTCTAAAGAAATAGGTCCAGGTCTTAAGATTTGTAACTTTTCTTTTGTACAGTCAACAATCGTACTTGCCTGTAACGCTTTACACGTCCCAAGTACAATACCATCAATTTTTGGAAGCTGTTCATACACATCATCACTTGTAAGTGCTGTTTTTTCTCCAGACTGATTGGCACTTGTGACCAAGATTGGACAATTCAACTCATCAATCACATCTAATATAAATTTTTCATCTGGAATACGAATCGCAATTGTACTTAAGCCATTTGTGTATGCTGAATCAACACTGTCTTTTACATTCACAACGAGTGTCAATGCACCCGGTAAAAACTTAGCCGCAATCTTTTCAATTCTTTCATCCACTAACGCGACTTGCTTCATTTGTTCTACATTTGAAACCATCATTGGGATTGGTTTCGTTTCTGGACGATGTTTTGCGCGTTTTAATCGTTCTAAATCTTCTAAATCCCCATATTTTACTCCAACTCCATATACTGTATCTGTAGGAAGAGCAATAATTTTATGTTCATTAAATGCACACGCTACTTCGTGTACTTGATTTTTAGTATATTCTTTCATGTTTACACCTCTGTCTAAGACATTATACATCTTTTATGATAAAATACACTAAGAAAGAAAGGATGTTTACAATGTTTGAAAATACAATTGCAGCCATCTCCACTTCTTTGCAGGATGGTGCCATTTCCATCATTCGTTTAAGTGGTGACAAGGCTATTGAAATCACGCAAAAAATATTTGACCGTAATATCATGAATGCGAAAAGTCATACCATTCATTATGGTTTTATTATAGATATCGATAAAAATCCTGTTGATGAAGTTTTAATTTCTATATTTAGAGCTCCAAAAACATATACACGCGAAGACATTGTCGAGATCAATTGTCATGGTGGTACTTTTATTACTCGTAAAATCTTATCGATGGTATTAAGTGCTGGAGCAGATCTGGCAAAACCGGGAGAATTTACGCAGCGTGCCTTCTATCATGGAAGAATTGATTTATCGCAAGCTGAAGCCGTTCAAGATATGATTGAAGCAAGTAATAATACCGCAGCTAGTATGGCTATTCATGGAATTAAAGGAAGTGTAAAAAAACTGCTACAGCCTTTGATTGATGATTTAATGGATATTATTGCACAGATTGAAGTGAATATTGATTATCCTGAATATGAAGACGTCGAACAATTAACGACAAATGACTTATTACCTAAAACAAATGATTGGTTAGATAAAATCGATCATATTCTTGCTCGTGTACAGACGGGGCAAATGTTAAAAAAAGGTATTGATACAATCATTATCGGTAAGCCAAATGTTGGTAAATCCAGCTTATTAAATGCACTTCTTGAAGAAGATAAAGCCATCGTTACAGATATTGCGGGGACCACAAGAGACTTGGTGGAAGGTCAAATTCATATTGGCAGTGTTCAATTGAATTTAATTGATACAGCTGGTATTCGTGAATCCAGCGATAAGATTGAACAGATTGGCATTGAAAAAAGTCAAGAAAAATTAAAAGATGCCAAGTTGGTTCTTTTAGTCTTTGATGGTTCAAAAGAATTGGATGAAGAAGATAAACAATTGTTAGAACTGACAAAAGATAAGATGCGTTTAATTATCTACAATAAATTAGATAAAACCAGCCCCGATAAAGATGGCATTTGGATTTCAGCTGCCAACAAAGACATTCAACCTTTGATTGATGCCTTGGAAAACTTGTATCATGAAGATTTATTAAAGGAAGATCCACTACTTTCAAATGAGCGTCAAATTGGTTTATTGAATCAAGCCAAAGAAGATATGTTAAGGGCGAAAGAAGCCATGGACAGGATGGTAGAACCTGATTTAATTGAGATTGACATTCAGGCTGCTCATGATCATTTGAAAGAAATCTTAGGTGAAGTTCATAGAGAAGACTTGTTGGATACATTATTTTCTAAATTTTGTTTAGGTAAATAGTAAAATGCGATGATTAACCAATCATCGCATATTTTTTATCTACTTTATTTAATACAACACAACCATCTTCAGTAACTAAAACCAAATCTTCGACACGAACACCCATCTTTTCTGGCAAATAGATACCTGGTTCAATTGAGAAAATCATACCTGGTTTCACAGTTTCTGTGTTGGTTGAACTTACATCCCCAAATTCATGATCCGTTTGACCAATGAAATGTCCTAGGCGATGTGTAAAGTATTCACCATAACCAAAGCTAGAAATATAATTACGAGCCGTTAAATCGATATCGCATAGACGAACGCCTGGACGAATGATTTCTTCCGCTTTTTCATTAGCTACACGTACAATATCATGAATCTTTTTATATTCGTCACTTGCTTCTTTACAGAAATAAGTACGTGTCATATCCGAACAATAACGATCTTTTCTTCCACCAATATCGATCACAATACTATCTCCTGCTTTTAACACAGAATCATCTGGCATATGATGAGGATCAGCACCATTAGCTCCAAACGAACAGATTGGTGAGAATGAAACATTTTGACATCCTAGCAATTTATATTGTTCAAGAATAAAAGCTTCTACTTGTTTTTCAGTCATACCTTCTGAAATGAAATCTCTTGTACGTTCCATCACAACATCATTGATCTGTGAGTTTTCTATCATACATTCTATTTCTTTTTCATCCTTGATGGCACGAGTATCATCTACATATTTTGATCCAAGAACAACTTTTAATCCTTCACACTTTTCCATTAAAGGAATCAAAAATCGTGCTGTCCAATCTTTATCAACACCTAGCGTTTCACTTAAATTAATAACACTAGCTAAAAGTGAAGTGGAATCGTCCGTATCGCTATACCAAATTTCTTCACAATCCTTTTGTTCAACCGTAAATAATGTATTTAAAAATAAGACTTTTCTTCCTTCATCATTCAAGTACAGTGCAAACAATCTTTCTCCAGGACCTACATCAACGCCTGTTAAATAATAGATGCTGCATGGTTCACTAACTAAGATTTGTTTAAGCCCATCCGCCTTCATTCTCGCAATCACTTGATCGACTCTTTTTTGAAACATAATTATCCTCCTAGAAATTCAAAGTAAATTCTGTACCTTGTTTCTCATCACTTGTCACACTTAATTTTATTTTATGGCTTTGCGTAATTTGACTTGCGATAGATAAACCTAAACCCGCTCCCCCTTGATATTTTCTTGACTTATCAACACGATAGAAGCGCTCAAATACATGTTTTAAATCTTCTGGCGGAATATAGCTATCTGTATTACGGATTGTTATGACGGGTTTATTTTGTACCTTACATAATTTAAAATAAATCTTTCCACCTGAAGGTGTATATTTGATCGCATTGTCCAAGAAAATTAAAATCAATTGTTTTAACTGTGACTCATTACCATGTACCTCTATATTTTCTTCCACTTCATCGATTAAATCAATACCTTTTTCAAACGCAATGGATTCAAACGGTAAAACACAATGAAAACATATATCACTAAGCGAACAATTCTGCATAGAAATTTCAATTCGATTCGCATCATTTTTGGCAAGAAACAACATATCTTCTACAAGTTTTCGCATGCGGTTCGCTTCGCTTTGAATCGATTCTATCCATTGTTTTTGTGAAGAAATAGTTTCTGTCGAATGATTGGTTAATACATCACTATCCGCTAAAATAACCGTTAATGGCGTTTTTAATTCATGACTGGCATCGGCCACAAATTGTTTCTGTTTATCCCATGCCTGTTCGACTGGTTTTAATGCCCATTTACTTAAAATACAACTTAGTATAAAGAATACTAGTAATACACTCGATCCAATTTGAATAGATATAATCAACATTCTTTGAAAAGAAGACTGCATGTGAGATACATCCACAAAGGCTACGGCATAACCTGAAGGAATGATTGTGTTTTCATCCACTTGATAGTTGGTAATTTTTTCTTTTTTATACGCAAACCCTAGTCTTTTCAAAATTCCGATATCATCTTTATTTTTTACACTCTCAATTAAGATTTGCGCATCTTCTGCATAAATATTCCATACTGAACGGCTTGTGATCATATATTCATAATTTGAATCCGTATAAATCACGAAGGAATTCCCATTAAAATTTCGACTGTTTCCAAATGAAATCGAAAAATCTTTATCCTTTAATCGTAAAGCCATTTCCAAACTTCGCTCAACATCTTTTTTATCATGAACATAGTTTGAGCAACAAACTATACCAAATACAGATAATAAGATTACACTGACAAAGGACATTAAAATCAAAATGAATTTTGTCTGTAGTTTTTTAAGCATCACAAACCTCTAGTCGATATCCAACTTTTCGAATCACCTTGATTGAAACTTTGCTTTTTAAAAATTTTAGTTTCTTTCTTAAAAACGAGATATAAACCTCTACATTATTGTCCATCGCATCACTTTCACTACCCCATACCGAAACAATCAAATCATCTTTAGAAGTAATCATTTCTGGATGTGACATTAAATGTTTCATAATTTCAAATTCTTTATATCCTAAATGAATATGTTGGCTTGCACAATACAACTCACAAGTATCAAGTTGTAACGATAAATCGTCATACTTTAACTCATGTACAATGACTTCTCCTTTACGTCTTGTCAGTGCATTAATTCGAGCAACAAGTTCAGCAGCTGAAAATGGTTTAGTCATATAATCGTCGGCCCCTACATTTAGGCCTTTCACTTTATCTGGAATTTCATCCAATGCCGACAACAACAAAGTTGGAGTTTCAATCTTATTCGCACGCATTTTCTGTACAACCTCAAAACCATTCATAACAGGGAGCATAATATCTAAAATAGCTACATCATAAAATCCACTTAGGGCTAAATCTAAACCTTCTTGTCCATCATAAGCCATAGTTACTTGCCATTTTTGTTCTTCTAAAATTTGTGCAATCGCATACGCAATGTTTTTTTCATCATCCACAACTAATATATTCATAAACACCACGCCCTTTCTTCTTTTTTATATATTAACACACAGTTCTATATTTTCTTTACTCATTTTTATAGATACACAAGATTGTAATGCCGATAACTTTCGATTTAAATAGGATACATACAATGAAACTGTATTCTGATTCACATCTACTCGATTGTTCCAAACTTTTCTAATCACAAGCCAAATAGGTACTCGATTCGATTCACTTCGAACCAATAAAGAAAGAATACTACATTCCAACTTCGTCAATTGATATTTTGTATTCTTATGCGCAAGTGTTACTTCTTTCCTATCTAATAGAATATCTTGATATTGTAAATAAGATTCGTCTATCGTATTTTCTTTTAACATCATTTTGACTCGTGCAATCAATTCCTTTGTCGAAAAGGGCTTGGATAAATAATCGTTGGCACCTAAATCAAAACCTGTAACTTTATCATCCACTTCATTTAATGCACTTAAAAGTAATACCGGAATATCATCTTTTTGTTTGCGAATCTGATTTAGCACTTCATAACCATTCTTTTCAGGTATCATAATATCCAAAATCAATCCATCATAAATTTCTTGGGAAATCAAACGAATGGCACTATTCCCATCAAAACACACACCGCAATTATAGCCCTCATCTTCTAAGACAGCTCGTAGTGCTTTAGCCAAATTAATTTCATCATCCGCTATCAATAATCGCATATTATCCCTCGATTCTATCTTTGATTGTCTGAAATGACAAATCTAAAGAAGCAATTTCATCGGCACATCGTTTTAATTCACTACGTATCAAATCTTCATCTTCAATATGTTTCTTATAATGAATTTGAGATTTGCCCAAAAATCTAATGCGATCGTTCGTACTTGGATTTCACCTAAACCATCCATCTACTTTAATAATCACATGTAGACTGCGATATCCACTGAGTTTGGGATAGCTTAAATTGTCTCTTACTTCCACCACTTTAAAACATGAATGAATCCAATCCTTTATTTCATAGATTTCATCCACAAACGAACAAATGATGCGAACTCCAATAATATCATGAAGCAAAGAATATTCATCGCCTATCTTTTTCATAACACTTTTGTGGTGATTTGATTCTAGAAGTCGTATATTGTATACAAGCTAATGAACTCGGATGAATCGTATTTAAAACCTTATCCAAAACATTTTTAAACGTATCATAGTCAGAGCCATAAAATTCTTGATATGTCATATATAAAACATACGAAATAATACTTAAAATATGCTTAAAAAAAGTTAGAGATTGCTCTCTAACTAAAATAATATCCTTTATAGTCATAATAATAAATTCGATAAATAAATCGATCATTTTTCTTTATACTGAACTGTTGTTCAAGATTTCCATCCGTATCATAAATGGATAATAGTCCTGCAATTCCTGAATCTACGACAATATGATCACCTAAATTTTGTGCACTCGATACATAGGCACTAAATGGAACTTCAAACGAATGAACCAATGTATATGTCCCTTCGTTTTCATCCACTAAATATTGATAGTAATAGGATGTCGTGCCTTCTGTAATACTTGTTTGAATCCCTTCATTTACCGTCCAATCATAATCTTTTCTTGTCTTAGAATATCCAAAATTATTATCAAACATGTATAGATAGTATTGACCATATTCTAATGCATCATCTTCCATATATGTTACGGTATGTTGTCCTCCACTCGTCAAGAAGTCCCCTACTTTTGTATATAAATACTTTGTATAGTCTGTATCTTTCCAGAAATCTTCATTGCCTATGATATAGCCAATGCTTGGATTTGTGCTTACATCATTGATTTTAATGATTGAACTTGTTTCTCGAGAAGAAAGAATGACACTATCATCATTTAGATATTGAAGTGTATTGATATGCATCCAATCCCATTTTGAACCTTCTTTATGATCCGTACTCTCTTTGTAGCTTTTAAACAAATCTTCTAGATCTAATACTTCACTTACTTCTTCGCTATCTACATCTAATTTAATAATACAATCTTCTACACTATTCTTTTCTTCATTTGTAGCTAATAAAATCAAATTTCCATCCTGATCAAATTGATAATCGTGATGAACTATATAATTACCCAAATTATAAATGTGTTCAATCATACCCAAATGATTGATGGCAGCCATTCTATGTGTAGATACACTCATATATAAGATTTGATTTTGCATCAACATACGATGAGAACGATATCCAATAATTGGAATTTCCCCACGCAAAATGCCATTTGTATCATACATATAGACAAAGTCTTGATCATCCGCATCATTTCCTAATAGTGTATATAAACCATTGCCTAAATCTTGTTTAGAACCAGATACTTGTTTAAGTTGTATATCTTCATCACCTAAAAGAGATCCCATTGTATAATTTGTACTTACACTTTGACTTGTGCCATCCTTATAGGTAGCTGTAATTGTGATGGTATTTGTACAATTTGGAATCAAACCAATCAATTGAAACTCATGTTCCTTTTGATATTCTTTAGCCTGATTCGCTGTAGCTGTAAAATCTGCATAATCGCTGCAACTCACTGTATATGTAATTTTAGCTACTTTAGATGTATTAAAATAAACATACATCGATTGTGTATTGGTTGAAAATAGATTATATTTCATAAATATATTTTGCAGTGTATAGTTTCCATTTCCTTTTTCATGTTCTAAATCCGATAATGCTTGTTCTTGAAACTCCATCGTATAAATTTTATTGACAGTAACTGTAGATTGACTATCTTTATAAATTCCATATCCAATCGTGAGTCCAATAATCAGCACAAAAATCAATATATTTCCAAGTTTTTTCTTCATAACAAATTCACCTCAGAAATATTGTATTATGTTTTTCTTAAGATTTCCTTAAGTTTTCTTAAGATTTTAACAGAAATTTAAATTTGTCAAAAAAAAATAGGCATGATTATTCTAAGGGCATGAAAAGTATAATCGCCTATTTCGTAAGTGAGTATACTGATTCAAACTTAAATAAACCTTAAAAGATGTGAAGATACAAATTAAGAATTCTAGAAAATGTTATAATTGATGTGGTGATGATACTATATGGAAATGAAGTGGGTACTGTATTAGAAAAGGTGATAACTTTTCTTCCTAAATTTGAAATCTATAAGAATAATGAATATATAGGTTGTTTATCGAAAGAACTATCTTTCTTTACTCCACATTATAATATTGACTACAACGGATGGCATTTTTGGAACTCTTACTGAATGGAACTATACAATTGTGGATGAAAGCTATGATATTGTAGCGATTATTCGTATAGAAATATTTAATGTAACCGATACTTATGTCATTGATGTCAAAGATCCAGAAAATGCATTGGATTCGCTTATGTTTGTCTTGGCTATTGATGCAAAAAAGTGTACTAGAAACAAGCGACAAAATAATTAGCACTTAACACTCCATAAGAAAAATTTCAATATTTTGATAGACTACGGAACGTACATTTTTTGCGTTCCTTTTCTATACTCAAAATCGGAAGAAGAAAAAAAATCTTCGAATAAAATAGTAAAGCGATTACTGAAAACTACAAAGTATCCCGACAGCTTTATTGTCGTCACTGAAAAAAATCAGATCTTCACTATTTCAAGCTAGCCTATTGCGTCCGGTGTAAAAGATGGATTACTACAGTTATTCAGCAAGATTTTTGGAACGCAAAATTAGTATTGCTAATGTACGGACATCTGCATATAATAAAGATAGATGGAAACACTACTCACGAAAGGAGACGTTTTACATGGCAACAAAATCAGCAAATTTATACGCAAGGATTGAACCAGATGTTAAAGAAAACGCAGAAAGTATCCTATCTACACTTGGTATCTCTGCGTCCAGTGCTATCAATATGTTTTACAAGCAGATTATCTTACAGAGAGGACTTCCATTTGAAGTAAAAATACCATCTACCAGACCAGTTGATATCAACACATTATCAGAAGTAGAGTTCAATGAAGAATTGGAAAAAGGATATGTAGACATGCAAGCTGGACGGACAAAAAATGCAAAAAAAGCCTTTGCTGACATTCGCAAAGATTATGGTTTATGATATATGAAGTAGAAGTATCCCAACAGGCTGACAGTGATTTGAGAGGGATTTTTGAATATATTGCTTTTGAATTACAATCACCGAAAAATGCATGTGGACAACTTGACCGTTTGGAAAAACAGATATTAAGTCTGAATACGATGCCAGAGCGTTATCGAAGATATGAAAAAGAACCATGGAAAAGCCTTGGACTTCGTGTATTACCAGTAGATAATTATGTCGTACTGTATATTCCAGATTGTGATAAAAAGGTTGTAACAATACTTAGAGTCATGTATGCCCGAAGGGACATGGACCATCAGTTAAATCTTTACACAAAGTAATAAAGTACATAATTTAAAACAGTCTTTCATTTGTGATTGACTGTTTTTTTCATACTCAATTAATTAGGTGGTCAACAATCAAAAAAAGTGTTGCAAAACCCGTAAAATCAAAATTTAAACGAATGTCAAAATTATTAGCACTCATCTCTTGACTGTGCCAAATAATTGTACTATGATATTAGCAGTTAAATGATATAAGTGCTAAGGTGGATTCGATATGCGCTATTACCCTAATTATTTTGATGACTTTTTCAACGATACTAAAAAACAAGATACAAATACTGTATTAAGAACAGACATTTATGAAAAAAATGGATATTATCAAATCTGCATGGAGGTTTGTGGTATTCAAAAAGAAAATATTCAAATTGAATTGAAAGATGGATATCTAAAGATCACAGCAACTCGTAATATCGACAAAGAAGATACGCGTGTACTTCGTCAAGAAAGATTTACTGGAACTTATTCTCGTTCTTTCTATATTGGTGAAGGCTATAAACAAGAGGATATCAAAGCTCGTTTTGCCAATGGAGAGTTATTTATCTTATTACCTACAAAACCTGTAAAGCATGAAGAAGAAACAAGATATATCAATATTCAATAGTGAGAGACTTGCGTCTCTCATTTTTTGTACTATACTATTTTTAATCAAATGGAGGTATAGATAATGAGTGTATTAGATCAAAATATTGCGATCTTCAAATATTTTGAAGAAATCTCAAAGATTCCTCATGGATCATTTCATGAAGAAAAAATCGCAGACTATATAGAAAGTTTTGCGAAGGAACACGATTTTAAATATGTTCGTGATGACATGAATAATGTGATTATTTATAAGGGTGCTACACCAGGCTATGAAAATCACGATACCGTCATGTTGCAGGCGCATATGGATATGGTGTGTGAAAAAAACAACGATGTCGATTTTGACTTTGAAACCGATGCTTTAAATTTATATGTTGAAGATGGCTGGTTAAAAGCGAAAGGAACAACATTAGGTGCTGATGATGGATTTGGCGTTAGCTACATGTTGGCCATTTTAAGTGATGATACTCTAAAACATCCAAACCTAGAATGTGTATTTACTGTACAAGAAGAAGTGGGCCTATTAGGATCTATCCATTTAAAGAAAGAATACTTCCAAGCCAAGAATATGATTGGTTTAGATGGAGGTGGTGAAATTAGTACTTGTACCACAACAAGTGGTGGTCGCTATGCCTATGTCGATAAACCATGCACGTTTGAAGAAGTAAATAAACCAACCTATAAACTTATTGTCAAAGGATTAGATGGAGGTCATTCAGGTGCTTGCATTGATCAAGAGAAGGGTAACTCCATTAAAATCTTATTTCGAGTTCTGCAAACATTAAAAGATATTCAAATCGTATCTGTGAATGGTGGATTGAAAGAGAATGCGATTCCTAGAGAAGCTGAAGCAATTTTCGTTTCAAACAGTATGCCAAATATTGATTCTATCGTAAAAGATCTAAAAACAGAATTTGAATTTAGTGATAGTAAACTCGACATTCAATTGGAAGAAACAGACAAAGCGACTAAAGCCTTTACTTCAAAAGATACAAACGAATTGATTACACTATACTACTTACTACCAAATGGTTTGCAGCATAAATCTATGGCCATTGAAGGATTAACTCTAGCTTCCCTTAACTTAGGTAAGCTAAGAACAGAAGACAATGTTGTAAAATGTGCATTCTGTATTCGTTCCCCATTAGAATCTATGAAAAATGAATTAGGCAATAAAATCAATATGATTGCACAATTATGTCATGCAACTGAACATGAAGATACAAACTTCTGTGGTTGGAACTATGAAGCTAACAGTCCATTAAGAGAAAAATTAAAAGAAATCTTAAAAAAACAAGGTGTAGAAATGGAAACGGAAGCATCCCACGGCGGTATGGAAACGGGTATTCTAAAAGGATTGATTCCAGATTTAGATATCATCACATACGGTCCTATTGCCGAAGGTTGCCATACGCCAGAAGAAAAACTAAACCTAGAATCTTTTCAAAAAGCATATAAAAACTTATGCGATTTGATTGCAGAATTGTAAGAGAAGTCTATACTTCTCTTTTATTTTGTGCTATAATACTTAAGCACATGGCGCGTTCGGCAAGCGGTTAAGCCACAGCCCTCTCAAGGCTGTATCACGGGTTCGAATCCCGTACGCGCTACCATTTATCAATTACTCCTTTATATAAAGGAGTTTTTATTATTTTTATATTAGAGATATACTTTTTATATACACTTATTTCAAAATTCTTGTTTTTCAATTTCATACAAAAAGTGTAATTTATGTGAAGAACAGAAAGGATATGCATTGATATAATGTTAGAACTCTTAGGAAGACTTTTAGTACTTAGCGCATTCATAAAATTACTTTACGCTATGTACTTAAGATACAGAGATTGGTAAATGTAGTACATATACATAGAAAGGACTAATCTTTATAATGTTAGAAAAATTAGGGATATTTTTTATTGCGATTGGAATCGCCAAATTTATTTACGCCATGTATTTAAAACACAAACAAAAATAAGTCTAGCAATAGGCTTTTTTATTTTAACCAAAAGAAAAAGCACATCCTAAGATGCACTCTCTTCAATCTTACGCTTTTCTAGATACTTGATTTTTTCATCATGAACCCATTCCATAATGACACGATAATTAGTCATTAAGAAATCTCTCCATTCTGGTTGAACAACAACTCTTCTTTTAAGGCCCCTGTCATTTTCAATGATATATGGAAGTCTATATTTTTCATTATAATCTTTAATTGTTTCTATAATATCCTTAGGCCGATTCCAAATTGGATCATTACCACCTACATCCACCAAAAAACTCGATAACAAACGATACGGTGTCTGCATGATCAATAGTTTCTTATATTCCTTTAAAGCTTCATCATGCTGCTTTACACAAATAATAATTTCTTGTTTCGAGCAATTTTCAGGCAAGTACTTTTGGATGCTTAAAATCGCATTTTCCAATGCATTTGTACGCTTTTGATGAATCAACGGACCCAAGTGATACCCTTTTTCTACCACATCGTCATAGGCTAAAGAAATCATTTCGTCTAAGATTTCATCAAATTCAATTGTATCCCTATAAATTATTAAATTTAACACAGCCTCTAACCAATAGAAAGAATAAGAAGAACTCGTAAATTCTAGAATCTTCTCAAAATAATCCAATCGTAGTTCAAAACTATATAAATCTAAGAATTGTAATCGCTCGACATCTAACATACCCTTATTTTATCAGTTCTGTGTACTTTTTAGAAGATGCTTTACACTTTTCTACCGGATATTTCTTTTTATTTTGTTCTAATTTCATCAACAAAATCTCTTCCATATCCACACCTAGTTTGTTGGCCATTAAAATACAATAATTCATCACATCTGCCAATTCTTCACAAACATGTTGCTTATCATATTCATTATTCCATTGAAAGCATTCCAACAATTCTCCTGCCTCAATACTAATGGATTTTGCGAGATTTTCTGGATTATGAAATTGATCCCAATCTCTTTCCTCATTAAATTTTAATATTTCTTCAACTGCCCTTTTCATCTTAATCCTCCATCATTCGATATTTCTTTGGTGATTTTAAATACCTGATTGAACCTGGTATATTGTAATTGACCCATCTAACTGGTCATCTACAATATACTTCTCCTTTCTTTCAACCTTTGATAACCGTGGTTGAAGACGGTTTTGTTAATTTGTAAAATTGAATATGTGAATGTGGATTTGTATATCTTGTACCTGTAGCTCGACTACTTCTGAGAGGTTCTTACCACACCTTATTCCAAAACAATGATTAGTTAGATGAGTCTTTGAATTCGTATTTTGAACCAGGTTTTGTGGTCTAAGTGTTGTGGATAACCACTTTCACAAATTTTAATCAAGAAAGGATGTTTATTTATGAAATTAGTTGGTATCGATATTGGTAAGAACAGTCATCATTTTTGTGTCATGGACAAAGAAACTGGTGAACTCAATGTTACACCTTCTTCTTTTTCTAACAACAAAGAAGGATTTGACTTTCTGATCAACTCTCTTAAACCGTATTCTAAAAAATCAATTCTGTTAGGTATGGAAGACACAGGACATTACCATGTTGCTCTTCTTAAATTTCTTCTTAGCAACGGATATACTGTTGCCTTGATCAACCCTAAAACCACTGATTTTACACGCAAGATGGAAGGCGGCATTACTAAGAATGACAAACTAGATACAATCACTATTTGTAATGTCCTCGATACTCCTGAACGTAAGAAACAGTATCGTATTACTAAAGTTGACCGTTTTGATTTATACGAACAAAGACAATTGACTCGTCATCACCATAATCTAAAGGAAGAACTCAATATATACTGTAATCGACTACAGAAATCAATTGATCTTGTTTTCCCTGAATTCAATACCTTGTTCGGTTCTAAATATGGTGTTGTTTACATGAATCTTCTTAAAACGTTTGGCAGTGCTGAAGCTATCGCTTCTACAGATATTCGTACAATTCGTAAATGTTTTGAAATCAAAGGTAGAGGCGGCCGCATTTCATTGACTCCTGAAAAGTTAAAAGAATGTGCTAAGAATTCTATCGGAATCTCTTCTGAAGTTGAAACTATACAGATCAAACACTTGGTAAGCCAAATCACGCTTATTAAAGAGCAAATCGCTGAAATAGATAAAAAAATAGAAGAGTTCTCAATCACAAACAACTCTCCTATCCTAAG
>OLPV01000192.1_pt1 | contig 58548 bp, 49 predicted proteins | sample 1671961 | NCBI WGS metagenome assembly OLPV01 (sample SAMEA3136630, study PRJEB25190) | human gut metagenome | biome: human gut; feature: human-associated habitat; material: faeces | place: Austria | collected 2013 | reverse complement strand
TCCAATATGATTATCTGTGATATCTTCCGTACAACTACGAGCAATCAGCCGATATAGATATCCTATCAATAAGCATATATATTATATTTATATATATGCAGTATAGAGTTTTGATATAGAAAGCGCAATAGGGCACCACTGTTGTCTTTGATGATAACCAGGCCTATTGAAAAGCAGAAAAGGAACGAAACGTACGTCTATGAAATCAGAATACAAACTAAACCTTGAAGAACATTACATTCTCCAAAACATAATTTCTTTTTTGCCCCACTACGTTCTTTTATGGGTAGCAGCAATTGTATTAGCAATCACTGCTCATGTATTCATGCCCTTTCAACCCGACCCTTCACTCACAAAAACATTAAGTGTAAGCACCACAACTCTTTCAATTACTACTATTACCTTTGCGCTTCCAACCTGCATGCGCACCATTTTTGCTGCTTACGAAACCTATCATTCCACGACCATTAGAACTATTCTTATTAATCGCTTCCCTATTACGTTGTTGAGTCTTTCTTCATTTACTTCTCTGACTATTTCTCTTCTTGTTGTCTCTGGCTTAGTAGGAACATATATTGAAGTTGCTCCTTGGATTGTATTTACTTTTGATCTGTTTTGGGCTTTTATTTGCGTAATCTACCTCTTTTTTGCTATTGAAAAGCTTGTTCATTTTGTTGTAAAAGCACCCGGTGCTGTTTTAGACAAACTCGAGTTCAATATTTATGAAGTCCAAAGTCTCAACAATGAAAAAGAGTATGCAGAATTTCGCCAAAACCTCTCCTCTATGAGCGATGTTGCAGCAACTATCATTCGAAATTCAACCGGAAAAGATAAGCTTATTCTTGACTACTTAAGGCGTTTACGTGAGATTCACCATGTATATGCACTCAACACCATTAACGATTGTGGAGACGCACGCATTCGCAGACTCCATCAGAAAGCTTGCTATGCTTGTTCAAAAGAGCTTACAAAGCTCTACCGTGAAGCAGTAAAAAACGAAAACGGTGAATTAAGTCGTGCTATTTTGAAGAGCTATTCCCTCACGGTATGTGACTGTGTTGAAATTGGATGCACACGTAATTATCTAACAGAACTCATTTCTCAAATACAACGATTCCAAGCCTATTCACACATTTCTATTGTTCCTGAAATCATCGAGCAAGCATCCATTACGTGGTTTTTCATCATGATAAACGACTTGAAGAATTTAGACGAAGTGAAAGTTGACCGCTTGGAATTCGTTAAGCACTGTATGGTTAGAGAGCTTCTTACCACACTGCGTCGTGCAACACTCAATCATGACGAAGAATTACTTATCACTTTTGTTCGCACCGCATCAAATCTTGATATTGAAACAGATTTGGATCTTCGCTCAAAAGAATGGCTCTCGCTGCTTGATCGAACCGTTTTACTCTACGTAAATTGGATTTTACGTGCTAAACCCGATAACGCAAAAGAGTGCTTGAGCCTCCTTAGAAGGTATTCAACTATGCAAGTAGGTGTTATGAGGCCGCTTTTTTGTGATACCCAAGAACGCTTCAAGGAGCTCCTTAAACTTGAACGCTTTTCTAACGCCTTGAGCAGCAAATCCACTGATTTCCAAAAGAAGGAAACGGAAACTGCTGCTCTTATGGACTTACCACTTGATATTGATACAAGCCGTTTCGTGTCCTATCTAGTTTTCTTAACCTACTTACCTACCACTGCTGATTCACTCTATGATGAAGAGAAACGTTTTAGGAAACTGTGGGATACTGCCCATAAGAAGATTCAAGATACTGATGAGTATCAAGAATTCCTGGAACTCGCTTCATACGCAACGAAAAATCCTGATGATTTTGATAAGATTTTTCCATCTTTTGACAATGAAAAGTAACTGCTTTTTTTCGGCACTATAGATAAGGCTTACGAATGTATAACAAACAAACACTCTATACCGAACTTATGAACGCCCTTCCAAATTCAACGGTATTACTTGATGAACCAATGGCAAACCATACCACGTTTGAAATTGGTGGCCCTGCTGACATTATGGTTTTGCCTTCTTCTTTAGCAGACATTAAAGCCGCTCTTCGTCTGTCAAAAAACAAAGACGTTCCTTTTTACTTAATGGGATTAGGATCAAACATTCTTTGCGCCGACGAAGGGCTTTCTGGTGTTGTGATAAAACTTGCCAATAATTACGCAAACATAACTCGCTCGGGTAATACTCTCATTTGCCAATCGGGCGCTTCTAATGAAGCCGTTGCAAAAGTAGCCCTTGAAGCAGGATTAGGCGGTTACGAGTTTGCAAGCGGAATTCCTGGCTCCATTGGTGGAGCTGCCTTTATGAATGCAGGTGCATACGACGGAGAATTCAAAGATGTTGCAACTTCAGTTAAGGTACTTACCCCTTCTGGAGAGCTTCTCACGCTTTCCAAAGAAGATGCATGTTGGTCATACCGTCATAGCCTCATGATGGATCAAGGATTCATAGTAGTTGAAGCTACACTAGAACTTTTCGAAAAAGATCCTGCAGAAATAAAGAGAAAAATGGACGAACTTCGCCAGAAGCGCGAAGACAAACAACCTCTTGAAATGCCTTCAGCAGGCTCAACGTTTAAACGTCCTGAAGGATATTTTGTGGGAAAGCTATTGCAAGACGCTGGTTTAAGAGGCTTTAGTGTAGGTGGGGCACAAGTGTCCGAAAAGCATTGTGGGTTTGTAGTAAATCACAACCACGCAACTGCTTCAGATGTGCGAAATCTTATTTCTGCTATACAGGAGAAAATCTATCAAAAAGATGGCGTAATGCTTGAACCAGAAGTTCGCATGTGGGGATTTACTGAATAAAAATCCCCTAGTACACATCTTTTAATTCAGCAGGTTTATCTAGCTCCAATAACTCAAGACTCAGTAGCATTCGAATCAGCAAAAACTCAATGCTCCAGGGCTTCAAGACTCAGCAACATCCTCTGATTCAAGCACTTCAAGATAGCGTTCATAAAGTTGTGGAAACTTACGCTTAATGCTTTGCGGTCTAAAGTTTTCTTTATCAACAATGCCATGAGTAGACCTGCCTGTTACTCGTGGCTTCTTTCCGCTGTCCTCTTCGCCCTTAAGATAAACCTCGTAGGTGTACACCGTTTTTGTTTGGTTGGTTTTTTCAATACCTACTCTCACAATTGCTGTATCACCGTATTTAAAAGGTAATCCATAAGAGACACTCATATCAAGTACCGGACATAAATAACCAGCATCTTCAATAAGCGTATAAGGAAATCCGATCGTTTCCAAAAAACGGCTGCGAGCAACCTCAAACCACACTAAATAATTAGCGTGATAAACAATGCCCATTGCGTCAGTTTCCGCATATCGTACTTCTATTGGCACATCTACCTTCATGCAAACCTTCTTTATTAAGCTATTGTTCTTTAACAAATTTGTAAGATTTTATAATTCCAAAACGGGAAGAATTGAATTCAACATACAATAACGCCATGACAAGTTTAGAAAAATACCTTCAAACGCAAACTAAGAGCTTTTCCGAAGAGCCCTTCAACTGTGTTGATTCTCTAATTCTCAACACCTTATGTTACCTCAATTTTGAGGAATACCCTTACATCAAACAGTTGAAAGAGCCCTGTGCACCACTTATTGATATTCTTCGCTTTACCCCATTTGAAAAGGCTGTTTCGAGTAGCTTTTTAAAAAAAGGGCAAGATGTTGAACCGTTTTTGCATGGAGTAGCTACCAACTATCGATACCATGATTTAACCGTACATCACTACGTTAATGAATATTCTGAATATATTGATAGACAGTTTTCTGCCGTAACTTTTACCGCAGAAGGAATGCCTGCCTATATCGCTTTTAGAGGTACTGACGGTACCGTTGTTGGATGGAAAGAAGATTTCAAGCTTTCCTACAAGGAAATTCTCCCCTCCCATCAATCAGCTCTTCGCTATTTGTCGGGCATTGCGTCGTATTTGCCTCCTGATGAAAAGATTAATTTAGGAGGCCATTCAAAGGGAGGTAATCTTGCCGAATATGCCGCTGCAGTAATTCATAAAGATGTTTATAACCGCATTGAAGGTATCTACAATAATGATGGTCCTGGTTTTCTTGAAGATCCTTCACCAAGGTATAACGAACCAGACTATATTGCCAAACAGCATAAGTATCTTCCCGAGTCGAGTCTTTTCGGCATGATTATGCAAAACTCAGATAGGTATAAAGTAGTAAAGTCTGACGCTACTTCCCTTCTCCAGCATAGACCTTTAACCTGGGTAATTGAAGGAAATGACTTTGCTTATAAAGAAGACCTTAATGATTCGGCAAAGCTTTTTGATAAAACCTTTGATACTTGGATGAAAAGCGCAACCCCTAAACAACGTGAAGTTTTCTTGGACACAATCTTCGACCTCATTGCTACTACCGAAGCAAAGAGTTGGGCTAGCTTCCAAAAGAACTTTGTTTCTAATATGACTACTGTTCTTGCTAACGCCCAAGAGATAGATCCTGAAACTAAAACAATGATGAAAGAAGTTATTGCTCGCCTTGGCCGTATTCTTGCACAGAACTCAACTCAGTATGTAACCGAAAGAGCAATCAAATTCTTCGAAAATAATCCCAAATAAGAGCCAAGTGGCTTTAATCTCTATTACAATTGGTCAGGATTTATAGTTCTCTATTAAAAAAATAGTAAAGAGACGTATAACATAATCAGGCTTGGCCTGAGATATTTGGCAGTCTCAACAAAACAGAAATTTCTATTATGAAAAACACTCAAACTTACGCAAAATTTACCCCCCTCATTGCGCTTCAACTCATTGCGCCTCAAACCTGGATTGCTAGCATTATGCCCGTATTCTTTTCGGTGGTATATTGCGCAATTTCCTATTCAGGGACACTCAATTTACTAAACGCTTTTATTTTGCTTGTTATCTGTAACTGCATGCAATCCGCATCAAATGTACTTAACGACTATCTCGATTTCGTCAAAGGCACAGATACTGAACAATCAACAACCGATGATAAGTTTGAGGCAGCTCTTGTTTATAACAAAGTAAACCCAAAAGCAGTTTTGGCGCTCTTCTTTGTTTTGCTCGCAGTTGCGTTAGGGTTAGGCATTTACCTTGTTACCCTAACGAGCCCTCTTCTTCTCGTGATTGGAATAATTGGAGCAGTGGTAGTTGTTTTGTATTCATGGGGAAAGGTTCCCATTTCATATCTTCCTGTTGGAGAAATAATAATTGGTGGTGTAATGGGCCTTTTGATGCCACTGGCTTGCTGCTACGTGTTAAGCGGCGTTCTTGATGCAGGAGTGCTGGTAGCTGCCTTCCCTATTGCTTGGGGAATTGGCATGATTCTTGCTACCAACAATACCTGCGATATTGAAAAAGATATTGAAGCAAACAGGAATACTTTGGCAGTTACTCTTGGAAGAGAGAAAGCAGTAACTCGTTATAGGCAAGCAGTACTTATTTGGTTAGCTATAGTAAGTGTTTTAGTAGCAGTATTCTACACAAATGGATTACCTATTATCATCTTAATGATTATGGCACTTTTCCCTCTGTTGCGTGCCGTTAAGAATAACCCCTTTATTCAAGCAACGCGTGATCCTTCAATGAGCCAGGTAGTTTCGCTCAATATCATTATTGGAGCTTTCTATTTGGCAGCACTTCTTTTCAGTGGACAAGTGACCTGGTTATTTTAAGCTAGAGTATTCTACGCTTCGGTAAAAAACGAAAAAGCGTAGCACCAGGTAATAAATACGACTACATAACTGTCGGCCCTTCTTGCTTCCACAAAAGCGTAGAAACCGAGCGATCTTTTTTGACGCCTCTCTCAATTAGGATACTTTAGAGGCTTTGAGCCCGAGGAATTAAAGCGGGTTTTTCCAAATAATGCTAGAAACACCATTCAATGCGCTTAAATCTGCTTGATCAACTAACACATCGAGAGAGCAAATTTCCCCTTCGGGAATAATTCCCGCCAGAGCTGCTAGATAACTTAAAACTTTATCAGGGCTCCATTTAAGTTCATCAACAAGAAGCTCCAGTGATGCGTCTTTATTGCGTTTTGAAAGGCGAACGCCCTCTTTTGTCACAAGTAGTGGGACATGTCCATATGAAATAAGCTGGTTAGATGATTGCTTTTCGCCTTCAGCCAGACTCTGTGTTTTGCCAAAAGAACTCCTGCATTCGCTGCTTGGTAAACTGTTTTCCTTGTTTGCATAACCAAGCAAATGAGCTAGGTAGTTCTGTTTATGGGTAGACGAAAGTAAATCATGACCACGCACAACCGTATTAACACCCGATGCATAATCATCAACTACAACCGCAAGTTGATAAGCAAAAAGTTTATCAGCACGACGTACTACAAAATCACCTATCTGCGTAGGCATATAAACACATTGAGACCCTTGAAAGATGTCAAAAAATTCTGAATACCGTTCAGGAACTATTACCCTGTACGAAGGATCCTTCACCTGCGAAACCATACAGAGGTTTTCGGGCGATAAGGTTTTACAAATACCGGGATAAATAAACTCTTCTCCTGGATGAGGAGCGCTTAAAACGTTAAGACTTGCGCGAGAGCAAAAGCAGGGATATACCAAATCCTTCTTTTTCAGCAGTTCAAAAGCATCAAGATACGCATCATTGCGCTTACTTTGATAAACCACTTCCCCGTCATAAGAAAGACCAAAAAATTCGAAATCTCTCAAGCACTGATCAATAAAGCACTGTTTTGAACGAGCTGTATCTAAATCCTCAATGCGAAGAATAACGCTTCCTTTTTCTTTTTTCACGAGCAAATATTGAATCAAGTAAGAAAACAAGTTACCCATATGCATACGCCCTGTTGGACTTGGCGCAAACCTACCAACAGGGCGTTGTACTTCTTTATGTGTTTTAAAACTGTTCACTATTCGCACAGAAAGCGCTTTTACTTACGTAAATCGGTTACATGCTTAGTTTTTCCAAAAGAGCGCTCAATTCCACCTGGCTCAATAAGCTTAATTTCGGAAGAAACAAGCATAATGTTCTTCAAAGTCTGCTGAATATGCTTCTGGAAAGCTTTCATCTTTGCAACATCGTCAGAGAATGCCTCAGGAAGCAATTCAACCATAATGGTCATGCGGTCAAGACCCGTCTCATTATCAACCTCAATTCGATAATGAGGGCTTACGCCTTCAATGGTTGCAAGAATATCTTCAATCTGAGATGGGAAAACGTTAGTGCCTCGAATGATAAGCATATCATCAGTTCTAGTGCGAACCTTCTTCATGCGAGCATGAGTACGACCACATGCACACTTTTCGGTAGTAACATACGTTAAGTCATGAGTGCGATAACGAAGTACGGGGAATGCTTCTTTATCCAACGGAGTGAGAACTAATTCGCCTGGCTCTCCCTCAGGTACTGGTTCGCCTGTCTTAGGGTCAATAACCTCCCACAAGAAATGATCTTCAGCAATGTGTTGGAAATCCCTACTTGATAGGCATTCGCCGGAAACGCCTGGACCCATTACCTCGGTAAGACCGTAATTGTCGGTACAGATAATATGCATGCGCTTTTCAATTTCTTCTTTGAGTGCTGGAGGGCATGGTTCGCCACCAAATAAACCAACACGCAAAGTGGATTTGGACCAGTCATAACCATGCTTTTCGCCATATTCACACATATGCATTGCGTAAGAAGGAGTTGCGATCAAAACAGTAGTGCCGTAATCCTCGATCATAGTGAGCTGGCGAGAAGTATTGCCAGAACCAGCAGGAATAATCATGCAACCCATGTCTTCCAAACCATAATGAAGACCAAAACCACCGGTAAACATGCCATAACCAAAGCACATCTGGACGCGATCTGAAGGAACAACACCAGCCATACGAGCTAAACGCGCAATACAATCACGCCAAATCTGTAAGTCATTTTTGTTATATCCTGCAACAATTGGCTTACCAGTAGTACCAGAAGATGCATGAATGCGAACAACCTCTTCCATAGGTACGGCAAAAAGACCAAATGGGAAGGTGTCACGCAAAACAGTTTTGTCAGTAAATGGAAGCTTACGAACATCTTCGAGTGTTTGGATATCTTCGGGTTTTGTACCCATTTCATCCATCTTATTGCGATACCACTCTACGTTGTTATATACGTGAGCAACCTGCTTCTTAAGTTTTTCAAGCTGCATAGCGCGAATTTCTTCACGAGACATAGTCTCGATTTCAGGTTGATACATTGGAATTCCATTTGCATCATTCATTATTTTCCCCTTAATTACCGTACAAAACTAGCGAAGTTCATCCTGAGAAACCAACTCAACTGGTTGATTTCTAAGAGCTTCTTCAGCAGCTTGAACATCATCAACAGCAACAACAATATAAGTAGAAATAAGAGAGTAAGAATACTTAACATTCATATCCACTTTTGCAAGAACATTAAAGACTCGTGCAAGTTCTCCTGGGATATCAGCAAGTTTCAAGCAAAGTACTTCACCCATTCGAACAGCAAAGCCCTTTTCCTGAAAAACTGCAAGCGCACGTTCTGGATTATCAAGAATAAAACGCACGATACCAAAATCCTCAGTATCGCTTGCTGAATAGCCACGAATGCTAATGTTGTACTCTTCTAAGGTGTCTAATACGCGTTTTAGATGACCGGTACGTGATTCAACAAAAACACTAATCTGAGAAATGCTCATAATTAATTCCCCTTTGCGAAATCGTAGCCCATTTTAAATGCCGCAACATTGATATCAATTGTTTTTGGAGGAACATTTTCGCGAATTACTTTTTCCCAAAGATCAACTTCAAAAGGAAGCGTAGTAGCTAAAGCGCCCAACAAAACAACATTCATACATTTAGCAGTTCCTGCCTCACGAGCAATTTGACCTGCAGGAATAAGCGTTGCGCCATAATCAATCAAACGCTGACGAGCATTCTCTGGCATCTTTGCCTTACCAGTAAGTACCGGCAGTGGTTTAATTTCCTCATCATTTACAACAAGGAAACCATCCTTTTTCAAAAACTCAATATTGCGAAGTGCTTCAATTGCTTCAAACGAAACAATGTTATCGGCGCATCCCTTGTCACACACCATTGAATGAACGGTCTCACCAAAGCGAACAACAGTTGTTACCGCACCACCACGCTGAGACATGCCATGAATCTCAGATACTTTACAATCAAGGCCTGCAGCACCAGCAACACGAGCCAACATAGTAGCAGCAGTAATGGTACCCTGACCGCCTACACCGCTTAATAGAATGGTAAATACTTGGTCTTTATCCATTATTGCTCCTTCTGATAAATAGCAGCATACGCACAATACTGAGAGCACTGATTGCAGCCTACACACATTTCCTCATCAATAATAGCCTTGCCTGTTTCTTCATCTTTAGAAATAGCAGGGCATCCTAAGGTAGAACAAATTCCGCAGGCTTCGCATTCCTCAGAAACACAATACTTTGGCTTGTTGTTGTTCTTAGTAAGCAACACGCAAGGACCTTGGAAAATAATAACGTCGAGCGCATCGTTATCGGTTGCTTGACGAAGGGTATTACGAACCGCTTTCATATCGAAAGGATCAACAATATGAAGGTTATCAACACCCATAGCTTCCAAGATTGCAGGGAGATTTAATTCGTTAGAAGCCCTATTTTGAAGCGTAACACCATTAAATGGATTACCCTGCTGACCAGTCATTGCAGTAGTACGATTGTCGAGAATGCAAACCGTACCCACGCCTTTATTGTAAATAGTACTCAACAGAGAGGACAAACCAGAATGAGCAAAAGTAGAGTCTCCAATTACTGCAACAACTGGACGATGCTTCGTTCCTTGAAGCGCAAGCTCAAAACCGTGTGCCATTGATACTGAAGCACCCATATCAAGAGTGGTGTCCATTGCGTTTAGCGGAGGAAGACCACCCAAGGTATAACAGCCAATGTCGCCAGTTACAATTGCCTTCATACGGCTCAATTCCTTGAATACCAAACGATGAGGGCAACCAGCGCAGAGAGCTGGAGGACGACCAGGAACATCAGTAAGCGATTCTTCATGCTCTGGCAGAGGTCTTCCAAGTGCAAAAAGAATATCTTCAGGGTGAATCTCCCCTACCTCAGGAAGAGGATTTTCAAAGGTATTAAGAACAACACCTGCTGCAGAAACTGCATCAGATAAATAGGTTGATGCTTCTTCAACCACGTACACTTCATCAACAGAAAGCGCAAAATCAACTAATGCATTTTCAGGAAGAGGCCATACACAGCCAAGTTTGAAGATATTTACATCAGGGCACGCTTCCTTTACGTGCTCATAGCAGGAACCTGCACAAATAACACCAATGGATGAATCGGTACGTTCGATAGTATTGAACTGACATGTTTCAGCCCACTGTTTCATCATGTGAACACGATCGGCTAACACCTTTCGGCGAGGCTTTGCAAAAGCAGGCATCATTACGTATTTTGCAGTGTTTGATTCGTAATCCTTAATAGGCACTTCAACACGTTCTCCGCATTCTACCGGAGTCTTTGTATGTGAAATACGTACCGTTGACCTAAGCATTACTGGAGTATCAAACTTCTCAGAAAGCTCATACGCTTTCTTGGTGTAGTCAAGAGCTTCCTGGGAGTCGGAAGGCTCAAGCATTGGAACCATTGAAGCCATTGCGTAATAACGAGAGTCTTGCTCGTTTTGAGAAGAAAACATGCCAGGGTCATCTGCGGCAAGCAAAACAAGACCACCGTTAATACCGCAATAAGAAGCAGTAAAGAGTGGGTCTGCGCACACATTGACACCAACGTGCTTCATAGTAACTAACGTGCGAGCACCTGCAATAGAAGCACCCATGGCAACCTCTAATGCAACCTTTTCGTTATTGCACCACTCAGCATAAACACCCGGAAGCTTTGCGAAAGTCTCCATAGTTTCTGTGGAAGGAGTACCTGGATATGCTGCACCAATATGAGCACCTGCCTCCCACGCACCTTGCGCAATTGCCTCATTGCCAGAAAGAAGTTTCATACATAATCCTTGTCTAAAGCTAGGAACTTTTATTCGTGAAACTGAAGAATAAAAGAACCAATTTGAATAATATCGCCATCGCGTAAGGAGACGATTTCAATTGCCTTATTGTTGAGCCATGTACCATTAAAAGATTTCATGTCTCGAATAATCCACGCATCACGGTTATGTTCAATTTCTGCATGAATGCGGGAAACGGTCATGTCGCTTAAGAGAATATCGCACTTAGGATCACGTCCAAGCGTCATAACAGTTTTTGAAAGCTCAAAAGATAGACCTTCTGACTTTCCATATTTAATAGTCAAACGAGGCTTCTTTGTTGATTCAGAAGGCTTTTCATTTAACGTACCAGGCACCGCTTTAAATTGAACGGTTCCACCCTGAAATTTAAAGCCACAAGAAGGGCACACCGATAATTCATCAGCGCCTTCCCAACCGCAAACAGGACATACCGCCATGGCGTTCTCCTTTCCGTATCAACTAGAAGTTACTTGAAGCACTATTACCACTAATAAGAACTGGTGTCTTATTCACTATAACCGATTGCGCCTCAGTCTCTTGACCAGTAAATGTTCTAATTAACCTATCGAACCAAACTCCAATACCTTCAAGAAAATTTGGTCCAGCACATTCTTCTGCTGCCACTACAGTAGCAGAAGCAACAACTTGATTATTCTGCTTGAAATCAACTGTGCCCACTTTATCTCCCACGTGAACGTCTGCAACAACGTCGTCAAAATGGAACTCTTGGCTTACGTTGCCATCAAGCCTGAAAACCTCAACGTATTCATTAGGATTTTCAAGGGTTACTTTAAATGTTTTATCAACCCAGCCCTTATGAGATTCATATGCTACTACAGGAACAGTAATCTCTTCGCCATCATTAGTTTTATAGGAAGTTTTTTCGTCCGAATGAACGAAATTATAGTTTATGTAATTGTCGTAATACCAATTCCATAAGGCTTTCGTATCCGCAAAGCGCTGGGCTTCATCGGATGAACCTAAAACGACCGAATAAATCATCTTGTTGTTTTTATTGCACGCACCGGCAAAGCAAGCTCCTGCTTTATTTGTAAAACCAGTCTTAATACCACAGGCGCCATTGTAGTTACCTAACAGCTCGTCGGTAGACTCCAAAACAAGTTCAACCTCGGTATTATCACGCACAACCGTAATACTTTCACTTTCGTTAGAAACGATGGACGAAAGGTAACTATCTGCCATGAAAGCCTTTGACATGAGATATACATCTTTTGCAGTTGAATACATCTCTTGATCATACTGATCAAAGTCAAGTCCATGAGGATTAGCGAAAAGAGAATCATTCATACCCAGCTCTTTGGCTTTGAGGTTCATTGCATAAACAAATGCATCATATCCATTGGTAGGAAAATTACTATCCTGGCTGTTTTTAGGAAGCTTTTTCAAGATATCATTGCCCATAGATTCCGCAATTGCTACCGCAGCATCATTGCCAGAGCAAACCATAAGAGCTTTCAGGGCAGTGCGAAGACTCATAGAATCCCCCGCTTTTAAGGATGCCGAAGATTCACCAATGCTTGCAGCGTTTTGGCTTACCGTAATAGTAGTATTGTCCAAATCACCATATTCAACCGAAACAAGAGCAGTCATGATTTTTGTGAGAGAAGCAATTTGTACTCGTTCGCTCGAATTTCTCTCAAAGAATACTTCACCATTAGCGTCTACCAAATAGGCATATTCCGCATTGATACTTGGACAAAGAGATGCCGAAAAACCCTGTGAAGAAACGGTATTACCTTTAATAATGTCACTATTGCGAACGTCGGCATACGCAATTGGCACACAGAGAGTACTCGTAAGAACTACGGTAAGAAGTAAACACCCCAACCATGCTCGAATCTTTTTTAGAAAACTATCTGTATCTACCATTACGCTCCTCCGCGAACTATTATTTCATTTTGCGGTTGATAAACCGACTCAAATAGATCTTCATGCAAGACATTTCCGTCTTTATCCTTAACGGTACGAATTACCGTAATTGAACAGCCGTCAACGCCACTTGTTTCTACGTATTCAATACCAGTTTTAATTTCTTTATCAACTTTATACTCAGTAACGTACTTCTTTCCTTCTTCAAACTCTCCCGTTTCAGTTGAAACCTGATATTCAGGATCCACGCCATACAACGAGCAAGTAACAGAAGTGTCAGTATACGTCATAATCATCAAAACATCCGAAGAGGTATCATTTTTCCAACGAAGGTCGTAATCAGGATAAGCAATTGCAGCATCGCGACCTGCTGGATAGCTGGCAATATAGAGCGTATGATTTCTGCGTTCAACAATAGGATACCCTGCATCATATACGGCGTTATAAACAGTTGTCGCAACCTGACAAATACCTCCGCCAATTGAGTCAGTCAATTCCCCCGACACAATGGCATGCGCCTCTTGATAACCCTTTTCAACCGTTGCTTCACCAGCTATTTCATTAAATGACCAAACTCCACCATTTGCAGGAGCAACTGAATAAGAGAGTAGGTCAGCTGCGGTATGGATGTTGTGATTTCTTGCCTGAGCACCTGCGGCATAAGTGGTGGTATAGCTAGAAATCTTAGAAATAAGACCCAAATCCATAGCATCCTGATAGGTCATACTCTCAGGCATTTCCCTGCTTTCAACTGCAATTTCTGGCGTTGATTTAACTTCCGATGTCTTAAAGAAATTCTTGTTCATTTCATCAACAGCCTGCGAAACGGAAGGAACCTGACCTTGCGCATTGGAAGTAACTGTCACGTTCTTTTTATCATCAACAGAAAAATGCACTTCAAGGGTCGACTTATCAATAGAAGAACTCAAATTGCTCAAAAGTACACTCTTTGCCAAGTCTTCGTCAAAACGTGGCACGAGAGCATTTCCAAACGCATTCGTCTCAATTTCGGTGGTAATCCATTGAGAAAGCTCCTCACGAGATGCCTGATAGCTTGTCTCTCCGTAGGTAAAAAGTGCTCCCTGGGCAATTGAACAGTTGATTTTGTGAGCACATTCTTTAGCTGCATTTTCATCAATGCGAATTGGAAGATGTTCTGTTTGAAGAACGTAACCATTCGATTGGTCGGAATTAATAAAGGTATCGTTAAGACACTTAAAAATCCATTCGCTTGTTACTTCATCACCATCATTGCCAGGGGTAACCTGAGCAACTGCATCAACCATTTGTATTCCATAATCAACCCTGAGCGTACCAACCGATTTAGTAAACATAGTATGAAGGGTATCAAGGGATTGCTCATTGACTGTTATTTCTGGTTCAATAGTGTTTCCAAACAGGAAAGCGCCAAAACGGGAAATAATACCACCATCAGCTCTGCCAACTTCAAATGCTTTATTTGCGTAACCTGTTACATCAAAAGTTGCTCCAACCGTGCTTGGCGTAACGGTCCACTGGACACGATTGCTTACCGCTTCATCGTAAGAAATATCTTCTTCAGATATTCCCTCCATATCAGAGCTTTGAGGATTATTCTTAGCGTGTTCATCTATATAGAAGACTGCATTATTATTCGCAAAACGAGAGCCGTATACTGCCTGAATTAACGATTCTGCTTCTTCTACCGTCTTTCCACCAACATCAACGGTGCCAATCTTTACACCCGCATAGATTTTGTTTCCATTTACAACACCATCAATACCACCTACTAGGAGAAACGCCACAAGGATAATACCCATCACCTTTAAGGCTTTACCGGAAAAAAGGCCTGAAATCTTGCTAGATACTTTTCCTCCTGAACCTTTTGAAGAATAAACAGGAGTGTTTGATTGCGTCCGTTGAGTAAGACCAGACCCAAGTGTTGAACTAGTGCTTTTTTGCGAAAAACGACCATTCTGGTTCTTTTGTGACCAAATGCCCCCCGTTATGCGTTCAGACCCAATATCGGATGCTTTTGCATGAGAACCACGTTGGTTTTTTGCGATTTTTCGCTGATTTGTTGTAACAGTACTATGCTTTCGCAACTTCTCCTCGTCTGTTGCATACCTACTACCAGAAGTTGGAGAGTATTGATATTGCGACTGAGCGCGAGTATTGTCATTCTGTTTAGCTGCAGAACGAGAAAGCCTTGTACGAGCAGGTTGAAGGTTTTCACTGATAGCGGCGTGAGCTTCATTTCCGTAACGACGCTGAGCGTTTCGTGCAGAACTGCGAGCATCACTCGATAAACGAGACTGAGAATTTGATCCCAAATTACGCGCTTCACCACCTGAGCGATACGAAGAATCAGACAACGAATTACGTACTTCGCTCCCTTGACGGTATCGAGATTTTGATGCCGAATTATGAGCCTCACTACCTGCTCGCCCTTGAGCAGTAGACACCGATCTTCTCTGGATTTCCTCTAATTTTCGCGCTGAAGAAGCACTCTTGCGTCCTTGAGAATATTCTTGAGGACTTAAGGTGCCTTCTTTAGAAATAGGTGCAGTAGAGCGATTGTATGTTGGTCTACTTACAGAAGGACTTGTTGTCTGTTTACGTCTTGTATCCATAGCTTGACTGTGCGAAGACTGATAGATTACTTCCCTATTTGTGTCTGAAGTATAAGAATTTTGGCGCACAGAACTAGACCTTCTTCTAGAAGGTTGAGAAGAATTATCCCTTGGATAGTTATTAACAGAACGCCTCTTATTCTCCACGCACTACTCCTTTTTCACCTGCGCGTGGATTGCGTTTAGCACGTTGATTCTTTTCAAGTTCTTTTTTCGCTTTCTTAAGAGCAAAAACACCTTTAAGAACATAGTAAATGGTAGTAATAAGAGCTAACACCAGGCCAATATACACAAACCAAATACCCCAACAATACATACCTTCACATAAACCTGGAAGCCATGTATAGGAAGTTAATCCCATTCCTTCAAAGAGTGGAAAATTGAGCAGCAAACCAGCAAAACCAATGTACAAGAATGTTGTTGCGAATTTGCCAAGATAAATAACTGGAACGCGAATATTCCAAACCTTAATAAGATATGCACCGCCAACAAGCAAAATTACGTCGCGAATAATTACGAAGATCACAATCCAAAGAGGCAATCGACCAACAAGCAAAATACCAACAACACCACTAATCATCAAAAGACGATCAACAGCAGGGTCAAGCAATTGGCCTAACCGAGAAACTGAATTAGTTCTTCTTGCAACCTGACCATCAACCCAATCAGTTGAAGCAGCCACCGCAAAAATAATTGTAGCGATCAAATCATAACCATTAAGAAGCAATACCAAAAACGAAGGAATCATGAGCAAACGAATAAACGAAAGCAAATTTGGAATAGTAAATATTTTATTACTTACTTCGTATTCCTCTGGATGCTTGTGAGCCATTTATTTACCTGCTTTTTTCCGGTTAGAATTTACGTGTTTAACCTTATAAATTCTATCACTCTCATATAAAAAAACTACCAGGGGGTACCTGGTAGTTTTAATAATCTACACGAGCTACAAAGAAACGTTTACTTTCACTCATCATAAATGCATCATTAACGACGTTTTTCGTTACGTGGAATAAAGTCTGGACGATCATTTTCCACTTCCTTAGCCTTTTCTGCTTCACGTGCTTCCTTAGCAGAGAGAGCGGTCTGCTTAGCTGCTTGAGCAGTCTTAACAGCTTCACGAGCCTGAGCTGCTGCTTCTGCGCGTTCTTCTGCGGTTTCAGCAGCACGAGCAGCCTTGGAAGCAGCACCAGCTTCGACTTTTGCTTGAGCCAAAATCTGCTTGTGTTCGAACTCTTGACGCTTGAGTACACGGTATTCGTTCTGGTCGTATTGGCGAAGGAATTTTTCATCGGAAGGTTTTGTATAACCTTCAGCCATCGTCAGGCAACCATGAGGACATTCACGAACACAAACACCACACTGAATACAGTCGAAAGGATCGATAGTCCATTCTTCAGTCATTCGGTTAACTACAATGGTTCCCGAAGGACACTTCTTTGCACAAATACCACACATGGTGCATTTGTTGATAGCCAATTCAATATGACCCTTCATTCCCGGAGGAAGAGGCTTCTCTTCAAAAGGGTAGCATACCGTATCTGGCTTTTTAAACAATGACCTCATGGTCATTTTGCCAAGTTTAAAAGATCCCATGATCCCTACCTTTCAGAGCAGCTAATGCAAGGGTCAATAGACAAGATGATGTTATTTACATCAGCCAAATCGCATCCCTTAAGAGCCATAGTCATGCCAGCAATATTCTGTGAGGTAGGAGTGCGGATACGCATTCTTTCCAAATTCTTAGTACCATTACCAGAGCAATAATAGTAAACCTCACCACGAGGCTGCTCGAGAATATTAACCGCCTCAGATCCTTCTTTTGGGGTACCCTTAACTGGAATGTGGTAATCACCAGCAGGGATTTTATCAATAAGTTCGCGAATAATTTCAATAGACTGGTTTACCTCTAAGGCACGAACTTTCATGCGGCCATAACAGTCACACGTATCAGCAAGGATTGGCTTAAACTCTGCCAAATCACCGTATGCGCCAATGCCCAAACTGCGAACGTCATTATTTACGTTAGAGCCACGAGCAAACGGACCTACCATACCGTACTTGATGGTATCTTCAGTAGAAATATAACCAACACCCAAGGTTCTGTCTTTTACTGAAAAATCATTTAAGAAGGTTTTTACGATTTCATCGTATTCATCTTCGATACCTGCAAGAGTGTCTTTGATTGACTGAAGCATTGGTGCATCGATGTCACGCGTTACACCACCCAAGAGAGTGTAAGACAAAATAACACGACCACCTGCTACTGCTTCGAAGATATCAAGGATACGTTCACGTAAACGCCAGCAGTGCATAAACAAAGCCTCAAAGCCAAAGGCATCAGCAGCAAGACCAAGCCATAAAATATGCGAATGAATACGAGAAAGCTCATGCATGATTGCACGCAAATACTCAGCACGCTGAGGAATTTCTACCCCTAAAAGGTTTTCCACACACTGAGCATAACCATAAGAATGGCCAAAAGCGCAAATTCCGCAAATACGTTCTGCAACGTAAATGAACTGATGAATGTCACGAGTCTCAACAAGTTTTTCAAGTCCTCGATGGATAAAACCTACCTGAGGAAGTACATCAACTACTACTTCGTCCTGCATAACCAAGTCAAGATGAAGTGGCTCAGGAAGAACTGGATGCTGAGGACCGTAAGGAATTACCGTAGCTTTACCCATGATTATTCCCCTTCATTTTCTTTAGATTGAGCACGTTCTTTTTCGCGCTTTCTTTTTGCACGAATACCTGCTGCAACCATTGCAGCTTTACGAGGATCAAGACCTTCTGTCTTTTCGGCAATTTCTTTTTCGATAAGCTCTTCTTCTGAAGGCTGAGATGCCTTTGCCTTAGCAGCCTTTGCACGCATTGCAGCAGCAACCTTAGCTGCCTTTTCAGGATCTAAGCCAGCAGTCTTTGCGGCAATTTCTGCTTCGAGAGCCTCTTCAGGATTTGCTTGCTTCTTTGCTTTTTCCTTAGCAGCTTTTGCTGCCTTAATACGTGCTGCTTTCTGGCGAGCAGCAAGCTGTTCAGGAGTAACAATGGTCATAGGAGCATCAACGCCTGGGCTGAAAGTATAGTAATTACCCTTAAAGTCCAAAACGTTGCCTTCAATGGTTAAACCATACAACTCGGCTGCTTCATTCTCATATACGAAAGCCTGCAAGAACATTTCAGTAACTGAAGGAATAACCTCCTGATGTTTGTGGAGATTATTGATCTTCAAATTAACAACTTCATTGCCTTTAATAAAGGTGTAAATCAAAGTAATGGAATCATCATCGTGCATAACAGGATGAATCTGAGCAAGACGATATCCCTTATCACGATACTCTTCACATGTGGACAATAAGTCGTCAATAGTAATATCAATGAAAGACTGTTCAATCTTCATGACTTATGCCCCCTTCTCTTCTTTGAGCTTCTTTGCCTTTTCTTCCAAAACAGAAAGGCCTTCTACTACTGCATCAATAATTGCTTCTGGGCGAATTGCGCAACCAGGAGCATATACATCAACAGGAATAGCTTTATCAATGCCACCTAATACGTTATAGCAATCTTTAAAAATGCCACCTGTGCAAGCACATACACCACATGCTACTACTACTTTTGGCTCAATCATCTGATCGTAGATTTCCTTAATAACTGGAAGGTTACGTTCATTGACACAGCCAGTGACTAAAAAGATATCTGCATGTTTAGGGTTACCAGTATTGATAATGCCAAAACGTTCTACGTCAAAACCAGGATTAAGGGCAGCTAAAACTTCAATGTCGCATCCATTGCAGCTCGAGCCGTCATAGTGAATAACCCAAGGAGATTTAGATAAATAAGACATCATCGCTCCTTACATGAAAATTAAGAGAGCCAAATTGATACCAGCACATACGATAGTGACAATCCAAGCACTCTTTAAAAGAGTTTGCCACTTTACACGTGCAAAATTGTTATCAATCCAGATTTCCAAGAAATACGTTACGAGCAATGCAACAATAACCGCTACGATTGCCAAAGGGCTTCCCCAAACAAAGAACATGCAGATCCAGCCAAGGAAAAGTACATTCTCGCACCAGTGCATCATTTCTACCTGAGCAAGCATTGGACCAGACATTTCAGTGGTAATACCTTTAACCAAGTCCTGATGTGCGTGGTGAGAATATGACAAGTCAAATGGAGACTTACGTAACTTAATCGTAAGAATAAAGAGGAAACCAATAAAGATGCCCAAACAAGGGAGAATAATTGGTGAAGACAAATGGAGTACCGAAGAAACCTCAAAGGAATCGGTTGCCAAATAGAAACCAACTGCCAAGAGTAAAACCATTGGTTCGTACGCCATTACCTGCAAGGTCTCACGGTGAGCACCAATTTCAGCAAAGGGAGAACGAGAGCTGTATGCAGCAAGAATAAACATGAGCTCAGCCATAGTAATAACAAAGACACAAAGAAGGAAGTTGCCACCACTAAAGAAGATACCGCCCGCAAGAAACGTAAGGAGAAGTGCAGTAAAGATGTACGTTCTCATGGTTTGGTTAACGCTTACATTATCTTTGGACAACAGCTTACGTACGTCATAGTAAGGCTGAAGCAATGGAGGTCCTACACGACCCTGCATACGTGCAGTAATAATTCGATCAGCACCAGCAAGAAGGCATCCAAGTGCAAGTGCTACGACCGCAAAAACAGCAGAAGCAACAAGAGTAATAAGAATAGTAATCAAAGTTTCCATGTCTGCCTCCTTCCTAAAGCGAAATCAATCCGAACATTACCAAGAATGCATATGCAAAAGCAGCAATAATCAATACCCCACAGGATATTTCTCCAACCGGCTTCAGTTTAGCTTCGCCAAACCAATCGTCCATATACCAGTTACGAGCGGTAGCTTCAACTGGCTGAGATAAGGAGTTTAAGTACGTACGAGCCTCAGAGCTTACGGATACACCTGCAAGATAAATACCCACTTCTTTTTGCTTGTTCTTCTTGCCCAAACCAGCAAACATAACAACGAAGAGACAAACTGCAACAAGAGAAGCAATCCAAAGATTATCGTCTGAAACAGGCTGAATAGAAATGCCCAAAGCACCAACAATGTAAGGCTCAACCAAAATATCAGAAATAACAGGCATTAATACACAAGCAAGAATTGCAAGGATAAGCATTACTAAATCTGCTACCCATTCGCTCTTGTAAACGGTGAGCTCAACATTGTTAGGAGCGCCTGCAATGCCCGCAAGCTTACCAAGCCATTTAGCCCAGAACATGAAGGTGCCAGCAGAACCAAACGCCAAAATAATCAGCAAAACAAACTGGTGGGTATCAATCAGAGTAACTAAGGTTGCCCACTTTGCAATCAGCATACCGAACGGAGCGATGAACATAATCATAATGCCCACCATCATCATACGAGCAAGCTTAGGCATACGCTGGAACAACATATCCATATCTTCGATGTCGCGAGAACCGATATGATGCTCTGCAGTACCAACACAGAGGAACAAAAGGCTCTTAGCAATAGCATGGAAGATCACTAAGAAGATTGCTGCCCATACAGCCTCAGAAGTACCTACTCCAGCGCACATGGTAATCAAACCAAGGTTTGCAATGGTGGAATATGCCAAAACACGCTTTGCATTGCTCTGAGAAATTGCCATAAAGGAGCAAATGAGGAAGGTTAAACCTCCAACCAAAAGAACAAGCACTGCAGGACCAATCGATACTGCATAAAGTGGTGCACACTTAATAAGTACGAATACACCAGCCTTAACCATGGTTGAAGAGTGGAGCAATGCACTTGTTGGGGTTGGTGCAACCATAGCGCCTAACAACCACGTATGAAAAGGCATCTGAGCAGCTTTTGTTAAACCTGCAAGAGACAAGCATGTCAATGGGAATACTACGATCATTGGTGCGAAAGAACCAATCTGGAGGAAGGTAGCGAAATCAATACAATTCAGTGTAATTACTAAATAGTAGAGCGCTGCAAGGAATGCGATACCACCTAAAAGATTCATGACAATCTGACGGAATGCATTATTAATAGCTTCTTCAGTTTTGGTGTACCCAATGAGCAAGAACGAACAAATGGTGGTTACTTCCCATGCAGTGAAGAGCCAAACCATATCGTTAAAGAAAATAATGCCGTACATTGCACTTAAGAATAAGAACATAAGTGCAAAGAAAGTTGGACGACGGTCTTTCTCGTTAGGATGGTGTGCCTGATGATCCTGCATATAGCCAATTGCGTAAAGACAAATGCCCGAGCCAACAATACCAATAATCAATGCCATGATTAATGAAAGGCTGTCGAAATATAATGCACGGGAGCAATGAGCTGTACCTGCAATAAATAAGTCGAAATACAACGAGCCAGCCAACTGAATTGCGCCAAGAATAAGCGCAAGAACTCTTTTGTACTTAAAGCCATAGGCAAGAATCACGCAACCGATAATCACAGAAACACCAGTGAAAATCCAGTCTACTACTTCAGACTCGAATTCAAAGTAGACACCAGCAGTACCAAGATTCATTCCAACAAAGATAATCGAAACCACAGCAATAATGGCACTCGAAACCCAAACAATCCCATTACGAATTGTGTTGTTTCGCAACACCATCAGCAAGGCTGCAACTACGAGCGGAAAGAGGATTAAGAATCCCATCATTTCCATAAAAATTTCCCCCTTCAGGGCCTGTGAATAAAAATGTCACTATAAGCGACACCTATGACTTTATGTTTTTCGGAAAAATAAGGGGGTTACTTATCGGTTAGAAACCTAATAAGTCCGGCTACTGGAACAGCTAAAAATCTCTTTTACAAGTCACCAGTTTTTAATAACCACTCATAGATTTTTTTTAAAACTATTTCAAGCTGCTGAGGTTTAGCTTTCTTGATAAAACCTGATTCGGTAAGGGTTCTATAATCCCCATAGTTGCTATAAAGCTGGCCATCAAGAAGAAGAACTAAGCGCGATCCTTTACCATTCGAGACTGACACAATAGTCTTTTCGTAGAGATTCTGATAGCTCTCTTCTTTAATGCCAATCTTGGCATACCACTCGGGAATATTCGCAACTCCTTCATCTTTAAAGAACTTCTTTAATTCGCCATTACCTGCATAAGGCACCGCTGGAACGTCATAACCTAATCTTCTTGCGTAGTCAAAAACGTAATGAGAAGCATCCCCTGCCAAAAGACGAGTTCCCAACAACAAGGATGTCAATTCGGCAATATGCCATACGTTCAACCATGCATCCTGAGTAAGAAGCGCTTGAGAAAAACCTGTTAGGAGCTGCTGCGTTGAAGTACGCACATCATAGGGAGCTTGGTTTTCAAAATCTGAATTCTTTATCTTCTCAACAAACAGTTCCACTACTTATCATCTCCATTACTCAGAGCCAATCACTTTTGAAAGGCTTACTTAAACTTAGATTCATCGTCTAAACTTAAGCACCTCACACAAAACTTTGACTCTTTATCCAAGCATTTTCAAATACTTACGATTCTATTCTGATATGCACTTTGCACCCGGGCTGAATGATTATTTCTTCTCACAACTTCGTCAAGCATTTTATAAGGCATTTGATAAGTATTATTATTCTCCGAAATATGCATACAAATAATATGTTTAAGATTGCTCCACAAAAGGTTTTCTAATTCGGTTGCTGCTTGTTTATTACTCAAATGGCCCCTAATAGAAGCAATGCGCTCCTTAATATAGTAAGGATACGGACCGTTTTTAAGCATTATTTCATCATGGTTGGCCTCTAAAGCCAAAATATGACAATACGACAAGGCTTCATGTGCCTGTTCAGAAACGTAGCCTGAGTCGGTTATAAACCCAAGCACGGTATTGTTCCCTTCAAACCTAAAACCATAACTTTCAATAGAGTCATGCGAAGTTGCAAAAGGGGTAATTGTTATTCCTCCTCGAGTTGAGTTGGTCCATTGCTTTATAGAAACCAGCTCATTTTCGGCTTTTAAGTCCTGAATCTCTCTCGAATGAGCCGCTATAGCCTCCGTAGTAACAAACGGGATTTCTATCCCTTTCTTTTTTAAACCACGTGAAACTACCCCAAGACCTTTTGTATGATCCGAGTGTTCATGCGTAATCAAAATACCCTGGAGATTAGCAGGATTAAATCCCGCCTGTTCACATCCTTCAAAGAAGGCTTTCTTTGTTATGCCGCAATCTATAAGAATACCCTCCCCTGTTTTGGAGTTTTCTACAATCGAAGCATTTCCTTTACTTCCCGACGCCAAAACATGAAGCTTTAACCCTAAGCGAGATTTTTCATCAACATTGTATCTATTTTCCGTTTCTACCTGGTTTTTTTGAAGATAATCCTCTTTTGTTATGCCAATGTCATAGAAATCGAACAAAAAAATCTCCCCGCGTTTCTCATAAGTTTACTTACTGTTATTACTATTTTATTGAAATAAAAGTATCATTTTGCCTTAAAGCGAAAGGATAATCATGTCACATTATGTCATCATCACAGAATCTGGTGGAGATATTCCACAGAGCTACCTCGAAAAATACGGTATCCGTATTGTTCCTATGCATGTGGCATTCAACGGGAAGAGTTACGACGACAAATCGTTTCCCACTTCACAGATTTTTGAACATTATGCAAAAACAAAGGAACTTCCGGTAACTAGTGGTTCAATGCCTAACGATTTCCAAAAAGTTTTTGACGAAATTTGGCAGGAAGATCCAAGCACACACGTAATATATCTTGCTTACTCATCAATTACCACCTGCAGCTTTGGTTCTGCAAAAATTATCGCGGGCGAAGATGATCGAGTAACCTTCATTGACACTAAAAGTGTTACCGCAGGTCAGCATCTTGTTGTGACCGAAGTTGCGGAGTATATTTCTCAAAACCCTCACGTTACCCCTGCCGAAATAACTACGTTTGCGAACGATTTAATTAGCCGTATCGAAATGTCATTTATTCCAGGTGGTTTGGAATTCTTGAAAGCGGGAGGCAGACTAAGCAATACAGCATTCTTAGGAGCAACCCTTCTTCGCATTAAACCTGTTATCGAGATTAAAAACGGTGCACTTGTTGCAACTGATAAACTTCGCGGCAATTTCGAAAAAGTATTAACACGCATGATTTCAAACTTCCTTGCTGCCAACGAATGGGATAAGAAGCGTGTGGCCTGCATTAACGTATACGGATTGAGTCAGGAATGTCAAAATCTTGCAGAGACAATGCTTAAAGATGCAGGATTTGAAACGGTTGAATGGGTTGACGCTGGTGGAGTCATTTCTTCTCATTGCGGTCCAGGTTCATTCGGACTAGCTGCTTTCAGAAAAAACTAGCTTCAAATACGATTATTTAAGCGTTTGCATTTAAAAAACTTTGCTGTCTTAGCATTAAGCCTGCAGTGGTGGTATTCTGGGACAGCTTATTTTTTTATAGAACGGAACAGACATGAATAGCTTTAAAAGCAAAATTCCTGGCATTTCACTTTGCATTATACTTGCTATCCCTTGTTGGTTATTAGGTCAGCAGTTCCCTCTCATTGGTGGACCTGTTTTTGCGATTCTGCTTGGCATCTTCATAGGCTGTTTTTGGAAAAACAAGCGCTCTTTTTCTGACGGTATTGGATTTACCTCCAAAAAGGTTCTCCAATATGCAGTTATTCTTTTAGGATTCGGTCTCAATCTAAACGAAATTGCTCAGGTTGGCACCCAATCTCTTCCTATTATTATTTCCACCATTGCTACAGCACTTATTGTTGCATTTATTGTCGGAAAGCTTCTTTCTATTCCATCTAAAACCTCCACCTTAGTGGGAGTTGGCTCGTCTATCTGTGGCGGCTCGGCTATTGCGGCAACCGCACCTGTTATCAAAGCAAATGCTGAAGAAATCGCACAAGCAATTGCAGTTATCTTTTTATTCAACGTTGTTGCGGCTCTTATCTTCCCTACTTTAGGAACCTGGCTTGGACTATCTAATGAAGGATTTGCACTCTTTGCAGGAACTGCCATCAACGATACCTCATCGGTTACCGCTGCAGCTCTTGCGTGGGACGAAATGCACCCTGGCGCAAACACCTTAGATCAAGCAACCATTGTAAAACTCACCCGAACGCTTGCTATCATTCCAATTACCTTAGTTCTTGGTATTTGGATGGCATATCGCGCTCGAAAGAACAACAGCACTGAATTGTCGGAAAATACCAGTAACAAAAATAACGAACTCTCTGCTGAAGAAAACCCTCTCAATAAAACCAAAAGCAAATCTTTCTTAGGAGATTTCAGCCTTAAGCGTGCTTTTCCTCTCTTCATTCTTTATTTCTTGGGTGCTGCATTAATCACAACACTTTGCACCAGCGCGGGATATAATTTTGAAATTTTTGCCTTACTCAAATCTTTATCGAAGTTCTTCATTATTATGGCAATGCTGGCAATTGGATTAGGTACCGACATAGTAAAGCTTGTAACTACTGGAGGTAAGCCTCTCTTGTTGGGAGGGATTTGCTGGGTTTGTATTGCGGCAATAAGTTTAGGCATGCAGAGTCTTTTAGGAATCTGGTAGAAAGAAACCGCTTTCTAAAACCCTGTATAGACGCTTTTTTTCGTTAATTATTGGAAACATCCATATACTCATATACAAAAACGCTACCTCATACCGTAAACTCAATACTATCGCAGCCACTTTGGCAGAAATGCCACAAAAGAAAGGTGAGCCCCATGGCCCACGTAATGCCTTTTTCTTGTATGAGAGTAAATCCGTCTTATGTTTCTGAGGTTACCTCACTTCCTTTTGACTTTTTTTCAGACTCAGAAGCAATTGAATACCTTCTCTCTCATCCAAAATCTTTTCTTCACCTTGATGCTGCAGGCATTTCTTTTCCTAAAGAAATATCTGAAACAGGCAAAGTAGGTTTTGATTATGCTTCAAAGCTCATTACTGAATATAAAGAAGAAGGTATCTATATAAATGACAATGAACCAGCCTTTTATCTGTATCGCATCACTTCTCCAAATGGCGAAAGTAATACAGGCCTTATTTCTTCAGTAAGCGTTGATGACTACAAAAACGGACTCGTAAAAAAACACGAATCAACACGAAAAGCGAAAGAAGAAGGATGTAAGCATCTAATGAAAACTTTAGGTGCTCAAACAAGTCCCCTCTTTCTTACTTACCCCTCAAAAGGAAAGCTTTCAAAAATGCTTGATCGGGTAAAAGAATCAGAACGACCACTGTATTCTTTTATTGATGACCTCAATTATCTCAACGAAGTGTGGCGTTTAACTGCCCGCCGTGAAACTGAGGAAATCATCAACCTGTTTTCAGAAGTTGAAGCACTCTATATTGCTGATGGTCATCATCGTGCTGCTGCAGCTGCCTCACTTGCTGAAGAATATGCTTGCGAATTGCCACGTAAAAAAACTATGAGCACCAACAAATTGTCCGAATCCGAAAGCTCAAGCACACACAGATTGTCTGGATTTGGAACCTTTATGGCTATTATTTTCCCTAGCAACGAAACTCATATCTACGACTACAATCGAGCAGTTGTGGGTCTTAATAATCTAACCGAGATACAATTCTTCGACAAAATCCAAGAGAACTTTACGCTTGAAGGTCCTTTTTCAGGAGTAATAAAACCTGATTCCAAGGGAACCTTCGGAATGTACCTCAACGGTAACTGGTATAAGCTTACCTTTAAAAAATCACTACAGGGAATGAATCCTGTTGAAAAGTTAGATGTTTCACTCTTACAGAACTACATTCTTGATCCTATTCTAGGAATCACTGATCCAAAAGTTGATAACCGCCTAGATTTCGTGCGAGGAACCCGTGGAGTTAGAGCACTTGAATCCCGAATAGTGAACGGAGAACCTGCTTCGGTATGCTTCTCTCTCTATCCAACTCAAGTTGAAGAATTCTTTGCAGTAGCTGATGCCAAACTACTCATGCCGCCTAAAAGTACGTGGTTTGAGCCAAAACCTCGAAGCGGAATTCTTATGTATCCATTCCAGTAGGACCTTTTGAAGCAGAGCGTTTTATTAAGCAATACTACACAAGTACACATTCCGTTTCGCATTATGGCTGTTTTGTTCGTAGTACCCACCGAAGTGATACCGCAAGCAGACACTCCTTTTGCTTGTTCACTGCCGTACTCTTTTTGTGTCACTACACTTCTGGTACTATCTGAGCAGTAAAAAGGATCAAATCCAATAAGTCCATGAAAGTTCAAAACACTTATGCTTACCTATTCTTTTGAAGAAAGAGGAGAACTGCCTCTTTACGAATATCTATATCGCTGCATTGCTGATGATATTAAAGCAGGCAGAATTTCTGCTCACGAAAAACTTCCTTCAAAGCGCTCCTTAGCAAAACATCTTGGAATCAGCATTATCACAGTAGAAAATGCCTATGCTCAACTAGCAGCAGAAGGCTTTATTACGTCACGACAACGTCAGGGATACTTTGCATGCAATATCCCCTCGAGCAAAAAAACATCCACACCCGCTTCTTCTTCTATAAAACACGATTCCACATACTTCAGAATAAGCTCCCTTGCTCAAGAAGAAGCACTCCAGCAAACAAACTATGCCTGCGAAAACTCACCGTTTTTTGACCTCACTACCGGCATAGCAAACGATATTTTTCCCTATTCATCCTGGGCAAAATGCTTACGTGATGTCCTTATTCAGGAGCCAGAAAAAACACTTGTTGCAGAAACTACCGTTCAAGGAGTTTACAAACTTCGTCAATATCTGTGTGAGTATTTGAAAGAGTATCGCGGTATGTCAATAGAACCCGAGCAGATAGTCATTGGTTCAGGTAGCCAGTATCTCTATGGATTACTCGCTCAATTTTTTAACTCAAACACAAAAATTGCACTCGAAGATCCGGGATACCCCCTTCTCTATAAGGTTTATGCCAGCCATCACATTGACACTGTCTCTGTTCCTCTTGATGAAGGAGGAATCAATCTTCAAGAGTTAAAGCGCAGTAAGGCAAACGTTGCCCATGTGGTACCATCCCATCAATTCCCAACTGGTATGGTAACAAGCATTGCTCGACGCTATGAACTACTTGCATGGGCTAGCGAAAAGGATGATGCCCTTATTATTGAAGATGACTACGATTGCCAATTCAGACTTTCGGGAAGACCTATTCCTCCCCTTTGCAATTTAGATACTGAAGGAAAAGTTATCTACACTAATACCTTCTCGAAAAGCTTAGGCCCGGCCTTCCGTATTGCTTACCTTATTTTGCCCAAAAATTTAGTGGATCCCTTTTTGGAAAAACTAGGATTTTACTCCTGCCCCGTAAGCGCGCTCGACCAGCTTGCTTTAGCTTATTTCATAAAAAACGGCCACTACGAACGTCATATTAACCGACTAAAAACTCGCTATAAAATGCTTCGCAATGCGCTTATCGAAGAATTGAAACGCTGCCCTTTGGGATGCAGACTCGTATTCAAAAACGAAGATGCAGGATTACATTTTCTTTTAGGTTACAAAACAACCACCTATTCAAGCAAAGAATTAGCGCGGTTTGCAAAGAACGAAGGAGTGTTACTAAGGCCTTTAGATGAGTACTGTTTCAAAACTCATACAGCGTTATCTATACCTGGTGTTTATTACAATAATCACACCGAAAACGATGCAAACCAGCCTTCAGACACTCTTGTCTGGTTTGTAGTAAATTATGGAGGCATTTCTGAAAACGATGCAGCAATAATTGCTCAGGCCCTTACAAAAGCATGGGGAAATCAGGAGAAAGACGCATGAATACCTGGATTATCGTTTGTATTACCGGAATAGTGCTAACTTGCATAGGCACAGCGCTCACCCGTGCTTCAAAAAAGAGACCCCTGAGAATAATCTGTGCAACATTAATAGTAATTGGCACTATAGGATTTCTCTTAGGTGTTTGGGGAATATTCGCCCTTTTGTTCTAGTAGCACCAAAAATACTTTTATCTCTCTTCATGTTCCTAATTGTTGCAGTGACTACTAAAAGCGAATACCACTATTCATCTTCCTGGTAGTCATATTCCTCTTCAATATCATCAAGAAGCATATTCCACATTTCATACTGAACTTCACTTGAAACAGAATCATCGCCAAAGCGCATGAGTGGTTCATAGTGCTCTCTAAAGAAGTCTGCAGGATTATCTTCAGGAAGCATGCAGGAAATCAATTCGTCATCAATTTCAAAGAGGCCTTTTTCGGACTCAACTTCAAAAGGAACAAGAGGAATAAGCCCCTCAAAAACCCATGCGTAATACGCTTTATCATCAGAAGGCATTTCATCCATAAAGGCATCTTCTAAGTGTTGTGGTTTGAAAGGTTTTACATCTACCAAATTAACTAAACAAAGGGCATGCTTGCAGATAGAACCAGAAACCCATGGACCGGAAGAAGCACAGATGACCATCCAACCTCGATGATCGGTCTTCCAACTACGGCATTCAATAGATTTCATCCCTAGTGCAATAGTGGTTGCCCAAAATGGGTGTACGGATAAAGCCTTCATTCCAAATCCTTACTATCAGAGTACTTTCAAAAAAGCATTTCTCAGTATCTTCTTTTCGAAATAAACTTTATCCCAGGAATGACATTTTGCCTATAAAGAAATCTCGATATTCTTGCCTGCTCCCATCTCAAATGTTTTCTGTATTGCCCTAACTACCCTTTGTTTTGCCGCAACCGCCTTTCTTTTAATAGCTACCAACTCTTCTTTCCATAGTAATCTTGCCCTTTAATAAGCACTTTTCCTTTTCCTTCAGCACCTTCCATTTTGAGTGGAGAGCTTTTTGCGTAACACAGCTTTAACATTGGAAACAATTCCGTAACAACCAAGTAACACTTCGTAAACTTCGTTTTTTTATCCTTAGGAAGATACTTGGAAAAGGAATAGGGTTATGAAATTGAATAACAATCAACAGACTTTATACAGTCCAGCTTTCGAACACGATGCGTGCGGTATCGGTGCAGTTGTCAACATTAAGGGAATTAAAACCCACAACACCATCGATGATGCCTTAAGTATCGTAGAGAAGCTCGAACATCGAGCTGGCAAGGATGCAGCAGGTGAAACTGGTGACGGTGTAGGTATCATCCTACAAGTTCCTCACACCTTCTTAGCTCAAGCAGTTATCGAAGAGGGTCTGGTTCCTGAATCAGAGAGTCCTCTTGGGCAACCAGGCGATACCGGTGTTGGCATGTTTTTCTTTCCTCAGGATAAACTTGCCCGCAAGCTCGTAATGCATTCGTTAGAAGTAATTCTCGAAAAAAGAGGAATCACGCTTATCACCTGGCGTGAAGTGCCAACCAATCCTGATACGCTTGGCAAGAAAGCACTTGATTGCATGCCAGCAATCTATCAGGCATTAGTTATGCGCCCTGAAAACGTAAACCCAGGCATTGAATTCGATCGACTACTTTACTTAGTTCGTAGAGAATTTGAACAAAGTGCAACCAACACCTACGTTGCCTCTTTCTCCAGCAGAACAGTGGTATACAAAGGCATGTTCTTAGTTCAGCAGCTTCGTCAGTTCTATCTTGACTTGCAAGATACCCGCTGTGAAAGCGCACTTGCCATGGTTCACTCCCGCTTCTCAACTAATACCAATCCTAGCTGGGAACGCGCACATCCAAATCGCGTTTTGCTCCATAATGGCGAAATTAATACCATTCGAGGCAACTTGGACCGCATGAATGCGCGCGAAGAAACCATGAGCACTCCCTATTTCGAAAAGGACATGGAGTGCGTAATGCCGGTGGTGAATCCTGACGGCTCCGACTCAGCAATGCTTGACAACACGCTTGAATTCTTAATGTTTAGCGGAATCGAACTTCCAAAAGCAGTAATGATGCTTGTCCCAGAGCCATGGAGCAAAAACACTAACATTTCGTTAGCGCGTCGTGACATGTATCACTACTATGCAACCATGATGGAACCATGGGATGGGCCTGCAGCACTTCTTTTCACCGACGGTGAAGTAATGGGTGCCGCTCTTGACCGCAATGGCCTTCGTCCTGCACGCTACTATCTCACCGATGATGATCGTCTCATCCTTTCTTCAGAGGTTGGTGTTCTTGACATCCCCGACGAGTCTATTGTTAAAAAGAGCAGACTTGAACCAGGCAGAATGTTAGTTATTGACACGCGTACGGGAGAATTTAAAGAAGATGATGCAGTAAAGGAATCGTATGCTCAAGAGCATCCTTATGGCGAATGGCTTGACTGCGAATTGATGAAACTGGACAATCTTCCAACGCCTAAAAAGCGTATTCATCAATATAACGAAGAAGAACTTCGCCAACTTTACAAGGCATTTGGTTATACCTATGAAGATATCTACAAGACTATTCTTCCTATGGCAACTACCGGCGTTGAACCAACGGCTGCTATGGGCGTTGATACCCCATTGGCAGTTCTTGACACTCAAAACAGACCATTATTTGACTACTTTAAGCAAATGTTTGCGCAGGTTACAAATCCACCTATCGACTCTGCACGCGAACAAATTGTTACTGATACTACCGTGTACGTCGGATCAGACGGTAACCTTCTTGAGGACAAGGCTGAAAACTGTCGTCTTCTTCAGATTGACAGCCCTATCCTTACTGAACTTGAATTAGAAAAGATTAAAGCGCTTAAGGAACCAAACCTCAAGGCAGAAACGATCAGTCTTCTCTACTTCGAAAACACTCCTTTAGAAGTAGTACTTGACCGTTTATTCCTCAACATTGAAAAGGCTTACCACAACGGATCAAACATTATTGTTCTCTCAGACCGTGGCGTTGACGAGAATCATCTTGCTATTCCATCACTGTTAGCTGTTTCTGCAGTTGAACAGTATATTGTTCGCACTAAAAAGCGCACACAAATATCAGTCATCTTAGAAAGCGCAGAGCCAACAAGCGTTCACCACTTCGCCACCCTCTTAGGCTATGGTGCTCGTGCAGTGTGTCCTTACTTGGCTCATCAATGTATCAGAGATTTGATTGAGCAGAATATCTTGGATTGCGATAGGTATGTTGCAATCCATTCCTACAACGATGCAATTCTTCATGGTGTGGTAAAGATTTCTGCAAAAATGGGCATTTCTGCTCTCCAGTCTTATCAATCCGCTCAAATATTCGAAATCTTAGGCCTTACTGAAGACGTAGTAAACAACTATTTCACTAATACCGTAAGCCGTATTGGTGGTATTGGTCTTGAGCAAATTGCTGAACTGGTAACACAGCGTCATCATGCTGCTTTTGATCCAATGGGATTATCGGAAGACTACAGCTTAGCTGCCCTTGGTTCCCACAAGATGCGCAGTGGTTTTGAAGTTGAGAGCCACATGATTAATCCACTTACCATCATGCTTCTTCAAAAGGCAGCACAGCAAGGAGATTATGCCCGCTTTAAGGAGTACTCAAAGATTGTTGATGATGAGACCTTGCCTCACACCCTTCGCGGATTGTTTGAATTTAACTTCGATGCATACGAACCTATTTCAATTGAAGAAGTTGAAAGCGTTGATGAAATTGTCAAGCGTTTCAAGACAGGCGCAATGTCATACGGTTCAATTAGTCAAGAAGCTCATGAATGTCTTGCAATTGCCATGAATCGCTTAGGCGGTAAGTCTAATTCTGGCGAAGGCGGCGAAACTCCTGAACGACTCAACACCGAACGAGGAAGCGCAATCAAGCAGGTTGCTTCGGGCAGATTTGGTGTTACAAGCGAATACTTAGTAAGCGCCAAGGAAATCCAAATCAAGATGGCTCAAGGCGCAAAGCCTGGTGAAGGAGGACATCTTCCTGGAGGAAAAGTATGGCCTTGGATTGCAAAGACGCGCTACTCTACACCAGGCGTTAGTTTGATTTCCCCTCCTCCTCATCACGATATTTATTCCATTGAAGACTTGGCGGAACTTATCTACGATCTTAAGAATGCTAACAAGGATGCAACTATTGCCGTAAAGCTGGTATCAGAAGCGGGTGTAGGCACTATTGCAGCAGGTGTTGCAAAAGCAGGTGCTGAAACTGTTCTTGTATCAGGTTATGACGGAGGCACCGGCGCCGCTCCTCGCTCCTCCATTGCGGGCGCCGGTCTTCCTTGGGAACTTGGTGTAGCAGAAGTTCATCAGACACTCATTCAAAATGACCTTCGTTCCCATGTACGTATTGAAGCCGATGGCAAGCTTATGACTGGTCGCGATGTTGCAATTGCAGCAATTCTTGGTGCAGAAGAATTCGGTTTTGCAACTGCTCCTCTTATTGCGCTTGGCTGTGACATGATGCGTGTTTGCAATCTCGATACCTGTCCGGTTGGTATCGCAACTCAAAACCCTGAATTGCGTAAGAACTTCAGGGGCAAGCCAGAGCACGTTGAAAACTTCATGCGTTTTATTGCAGAAGAGCTTCGTGAAATCATGGCTCGTTTCGGCGTAAAAACGGTTAACGAATTAGTAGGCCATACCGAATTCCTCAAGGTAAGAGAGAAGCAGATTACAAAACGTGCCGAAATGGTTGATTTGTCTCGCATTCTTGCCCCTTGCGAAACGGGAATATTGTTTGACCAAAACGATACCTATGACTTTAAGCTTGATACCACTCTCGACTCCCAAAACTTCTTGCCACTCATTCGCGAAAAAGCAAATCAGGGTGCCCGTGCCCAATTCACCATCAGCTCTACCGACAGAGCATGCGGAACCTTATTTGGCGCAGAGTTGACTCGCCGCTTCGGCACCAAACTCAAGCCAGATACCTACCACTTTAAGCTTTCTGGTGGTGCTGGTCAGTCGTTTGGCGCTTTCATTCCTAAGGGTCTCACTTTGGAATTGGAAGGCGATTCCAACGACTACTTCGGCAAGGGCTTATCGGGTGGCGAACTCATCACCTACCCATCTAAGAATAGCCATCGCGCGTCCGAAGAGAACGTCATTATTGGTAACGTTGCTCTCTATGGTGCAACCAGTGGCCGTGCTTTCATCTCAGGACGTGCAGGCGAGAGATTCTGTGTTCGCAACTCGGGTGCAACTGCAGTAGTTGAAGGAGTTGGCGATCACGGATGCGAATATATGACGGGTGGTACCGTTGTTATTATAGGAACTACCGGTCGTAACTTTGCTGCTGGCATGAGTGGCGGTGTTGCTTATGTATACGACGCTAACCACGATCTTTACCGGAGAACGAACAAAGAGTTGGTTACCATTGAACAGCTCAAGGAAACGGAAGACATTTCAACCGTATGCGATCTTATTGAAGAGCATGCTAAGCTTACTGGCTCAGCTTTGGCCAAGTCAATGCTCGAAAACCTTGACGAATACCTTCCTCATTTCAAGAAGGTAATTCCGAAGGCATATAAAGCAATGATTCAACGTATTAATGAGAACATACGCCAGGGAATGGACGAACAGGAAGCTGCAACCAAGGCGTTTATCGAAAGGGATGAATAACAATGGGAAAGCCAACGGGATTCATTGATTACCAAAGAGAAAACACGCCTGACATTTCCCCTGCCAAGCGCGTTAATAATTTTGAAAAGTTCCATAACGAACTGCCTTACAAGGAAAGAATAAAGCAGGCAGGAAGATGCATGGATTGCGGTGTACCTTTCTGCCAAGCTGGCATTTCCATTGACAACACCTTAATTGGATGCCCTCTTAAAAACCTAATTCCCGAATGGAACGATCAACTATGGAGAGGCAATCTGTCTGTAGCTTTAGAACGCCTTACCCGAACAAACTGCTTTCCTGAATTTACTGGCTATGTATGCCCTGCCCCTTGCGAAGGCGCCTGTTCTTGCGGAAAGGTCAATGCTCCAGTATCTATCAATGACAACGAGCGTTACATTATCGAAACCGCATTCGAACAAGGGCTCATGATCCCAAATCCACCTCGCTGTAGAAGCGGTGAAAAGATTGCAGTAGTTGGTTCAGGTCCTGCAGGCCTAACCATAGCAAGCTTGCTTAATAGGCGTGGTCATACCGTTACTGTTTTTGAACGAAATCTTACTCCTGGTGGTCTTCTTGTATACGGAATCCCAAATATGAAACTACCAAAGGAAGTTGTTGCACGGCGTATTGCTCTTCTTGAAGAAGAGGGCGTGGAATTCCAATGCGGAGTTGATGTAGGCGCTCCAAACAGTACAGTAACTCTAAACTCTCTCCAAAAAAGCTACGACGCAGTGGTACTTGCTCTTGGTGCTTATGTACCGCGTCAGGTTGACTATGAAGGCTCCTCTTCAGATGCTCTTTTCGTTCTTGATTACCTGGAAAACGTTGCAAAAGATCAGCTGGGTGAAGGAACACTTGATTCTCAATATAATGCCGAAGGAAAGACGGTTGCAATTGTAGGTGCCGGCAATTCTGCAAACGATGCTATTGCAACTGCAATTCGTCAGGGAGCCAAGAACGTCATTCAGTTAATTCGTAGGCCGAAGCATGATTACGGTCCTATGAATGACTATGCTCACCAAGAAGCGTCTGCGGTATTTGAGCATGACATTCGCAACTTCTCAACAAAAGTAACTGCCTTGCATACCAATGACGAAGGAAAGCTTATCGCTCTTTCTCTTAATTCTAATGGCGAAGAGAAGATAGTTGATGCAGATCTCCTAATCATTGCATCAGGTTTTTCAGGAGCTGAAACCTATTGCACTGAAGGCCTTAGCGACAATGAAGCAGATAATGTTTTCAAAACAGGAGACATGGTTATAGGTTCTTCTCTTGTGGTGCAAGCAATGGCTCACGCCCATGAAATTGCAAGACAAGTTGATGCCTATCTAGAAGGCTACAGCAATATTATTTAAGCCCTATTTGTAATCTTTGCGTAAGTAAATACGCTAAAGATATCCCTATTCCAAGTCGGCCCCTCGTATTGAGGGGCCGACTTATTAGTGCTCAGTGTTGCATCTTTAGCCCAATCATTATAAATGGCCCGCGCACTAATACCTTTTGATATGTCTAAAGCCCCATAGCTATACTTGACCTCTCGTACTGATTAAGAAGGAATGATTTGAGGTAATGGATTCTAACGCTCAATCAGCAAATTGACCCCTCGTACTGAGAGGTCAATTAACTTACTAATCTTATTTTGACGAAGCTTTACTAGAGCGAAAATAAATCTTTTGCTTGATTAAGGATTTCATGAGCCAATTCGGTTTTTGGCTTATCTTCTACGTGAACAATACTATCCTGGGTGATCATCCAAATTTCATCATTATCTTTTCCGAATGTTTTATCACTACCTACTTCGTTAGCAACAATCATATCGGCATTCTTTTTTTGAAGCTTTTTGAAACCATTATCAATAACATCATTAGTTTCAGCAGCAAAACCAATCACAATTTGGTTTGTTTTAGCATGGCCAAGCGTTTTTAAGATGTCAGGGTTTTCAACAAGTTTAATGGATTCCAAATCATCATCATTGATACCCTTCTTCAGTTTTTTGTCAGCCTCATTTGCTGGACGAACGTCTGCAACCGCTGCACTAAAGATACCCATATCGCAGGTTTCAAAAGCCTTCGTTGCTTCATCAAGCATTTGGCGAGCGCTTTCAACATACACTACCTCAACACCTTCAGGAGCACTTAAGGCTACCGGACCTGAAACAAGAGTAACTTTTGCCCCACGAGACGCAGCGGCCTCAGCAATTGCATATCCAAACTTACCACTCGAGCGATTAGAAATATAACGTACTGGATCAATAGGCTCTACCGTAGGACCAGCAGTAATCATGATACGCGTACCAAGATAGTCTTGATCAAACTGAAGCTGTGCTGGAGCATCTTCAAGCGCTTCCAAGACCTTTTCAACAATATAGTCAGGCTCAGCTAGTCTTCCTTTTCCAACTTCACCGCAAGCAAGATAACCCTCGTCAGGCTCAATAAAAGAAACACCCCTTCGTTTAAGCGTCGCAATGTTTTCCTGAGTTGCAGGTGCCTCATACATATGAACATTCATTGCAGGAGCAATCATAAGCGGAGCAGTAGTTGCAAGAGCTGTTGTAGTAAGCAAATCGTCTGCTATACCATGACATACTTTTGCAAGGACATTCGCCGTACAAGGAGCAATCAAGAATAAATCTGCTTCTTGAGAAAGGGAAATATGATGAATAGGGTCTGAAGGATTATCGAATAAGCCTAACCCAACTGGTTCATTCGTAAGTGCTCTAAACGTAAGCGGGTCAACAAAATGAGTAGCATGCTCAGTCATAACAACCTTCACGCGTACCCCCTTTTTTTGTAAACCACGCAAGATTTCACAGGCTTTATAGGCACCAATACAACCTGTTACGCCAATAAGTACCGTTTTTTGTTTTTGCATAGTAGTTTTCCTATCCGTCTAACTATGCGTATTGTACGCCACTTAGGTTAGTCTGTTACACTCAGATTATGAAAGAAATCGTTGAAAAAGAAATACCTGCTGATAAACAGGAATGTTCAGCCAAAACTGCCAAACCAAAGCATTCAAATGATGCTACTAAGCAGATGCATTCCGATAGCACTGCTTTCCTACCGTCAAAGCAGGTCTCTTCTGATAGTGCTGCCCTCTCGCAATCCAAGCAGATACATGCTGGCAATACCGCCTTTACGCAATCCAAAAAGAATACCAAATTCTTCGCTTTCAACTTTTTTACTCTTATGTGGATTTTCACGCTTGCTTCTTTAGCCGGTCTTGTCATTGAAGAAATTTCGCACATTTTTATCTATGGAGAATATGAAAGCCGTGCAGGTTTAGTATGGGGGCCTTTTAGTTCAATATACGGTCTTGCCGCGGTACTGCTTACAATTATTCTTAATCGTTTCCATTCAGCAAATAATCTAGTTATCTTTCTGTTTTGCATGGTGTTTGGCTGCTTTTTGGAATATATGGCAAGCCTTGGTCTTGAACACTTAGCTCATGCAATTGCATGGGACTACACTGGAACATTCGGAAACATTAATGGCCGAACAAACATTACCTTTGGTATCTGCTGGGGCATTATTGGACTAATTTGGGTTCGCCTTGTTATGCCGCACTTAAAGAAGCTCTCAAAGAAATGCTCTCCTACACAAGAAGAAAAAGATGCGTTTAAAAATCCAAACAACGTTAGTTTTAGCAAAAAACAAGGTCGCACTAAGTTTTTTGCCTCTCATGTGTTAACTGTAGCAATATCTGTTTTTATGGTAGTAAATATTTGCGTAACATGCCTTGCGTTAGTTAGAAGCGGTGAGCGTGCCGTAAACGAACCTGAAAATGATCCCGTTGATGCAGTAATAGACACGCTTTTTCCCGATGAATACATGGAAAAAACTTTCCACAACATGACGCAAACAGATGACATAGAAAGCGAACGATACGGACCGCTTAAATCTATTATTCCCCTAAACGACCCCGAGCTGGGTAAATGACTCGGTAGTTAAACCAGGAATACTAGAAGCCTCTACATATGCAGGAAGCACTTCCCTGCCTGCCTGAGTAAGGCCAATTCTTCTGTCGGATAGTTTATTAAGAGTGTCTTGCAAATCTTTTGGAAGAGGCGCTATAAAGCTAAGCACTTCTCCTGTACGAGGATGCTCAAACTCAATGAAATACGAATGAAGGAATTGGCGCGTTAGGCCAAGATTGTCACTTTTACCGGGTGTTCCATAGGTAGGATCACCTACGCACCAATGTTTGATGTATTCCATATGAACGCGGATTTGATGGGTTCGACCTGAATAAAGTTTACATTCAATCAAAGTAAAGCCATTATCTTTTAAACCAGCCTCAAATCGTTCCATTACCTTAAAAGTAGTAACCGAACTACGTGCTTGAGGTTTATCGGAAACAGTCATGCGTAAACGGTCTTTATCAGAACGGAAAATAGGCGCATCAATTAAGCCAGAGTCTTTCGCAAGGTTTCCATGTACAAGACATAAATACCTACGGTTTACATTACGTGTACGAATCTCGTCCTGAAGGATATAACCCATTTCGTCATTTTTTGCACAGAGAAGTAAGCCAGAAGTGTTTCCGTCAAGACGATGCACGATACCCGGCCTATCATCTCCCTGAATATGAGCTAAATTATCACGACCGTACTTATACAATAAAGCATTTGAAAGCGTTCCTGATGGATGACCAGGAGCAGGATGGCAAATTAAACCTGGCTGCTTATTAATAACCAATAAGTCATCATCTTCAAAGACAATATTTAAAGGAATATTTTCAGGCTCGAGAAAAGAACGAGTCTCCTGTTCAAACTCTTCATACACAATAAAATCTCCCGCAAAAACCAAGGTTTTCTTGGAAGCAGCCTTGCCGTTCACGAAAACTTTTTCAGACTCAATAAACTTAACCGCTTTACTACGAGAAGGATATAATCCTGACTCAAATAAAAAGGAGTCGAGACGCATTTCGTTATATAAATCAGACACTGTTGTCGAGAGAGTTCGAGCCATGTACACCTCTTTTTTAATGGTATTAATTAACAACCATAAACACTAGTTCATAAAAAACTCGTTGGCTAAATCTTCACTTTCCAAAGAAATGACTCTTTAACCATATCATCGCTTTTATTAAAAACGACCTTTTTTTGCCTGGAGCAAAAGCGAAATAATAAAGAGTACTACACCAACTGTTACTCCGATATCAGCAACATTGAACGTTGGGAAAGAGATAAAAGTTGGCGTAATAAAATCGATTACGTATCCAAAAGCCAAACGATCAAGAAGGTTTCCAAGCCCTCCGCCAAGAAGAAGAGCGAGGGCAACAATCTCAAATCTTGTTCCACGCTGGGTTTCATAAATAGAAAGAAGCATGATTCCAAACACAATAACCACGGTAACAGTGGTAAGAATAGTTGTTGAGTCTCCAAAAGTGCCCCAAGCAGCACCCGTATTATGAACTAACTCAAATTGGAAGATGCCATTACTGCTCATAAGGATATCTCCTACCGCATGACCTTCTTCAACAATTGACTTAACAACTCGGTCTAGCGCAAACCAAACCGTAGCAACTACTGCCAGAATCACACAATTTAAAGCATTAAAAGGTTTCTTCTTAGCTACCGCAACCTTCTTTTTCTTTTTCTTGTTACCCATGTTCTCTCCTGCTAAAAAATGAGCCTGAACAAAAAGATCAGGCTCAGTTTAATATCTCGCTGCAAAATAAAGCTATTCCGCTTCAAAACCCATCTCTTCAAGGGCGGCAGCGCACTTCTCGCATACATGAGGATATGCCTCAACCGTTCCTAACGTACGGAAATTCCAACAACGAGGGCACTTTTCCTTAGTAGACTTCGTAATCTCAACAGCCCAGTCATCACCTGCGCTAAATTCAATACCAGAGATGATAAGCAATTCTTCATAGAAGGAAGAAGGCTTTGCGGAAAGAACCTCAACAGAAGCACTTGGAGCAATAACTGAAACAAAAGCTTCCTGACTCTTGTTAATCTCTTTTGCACCACGCTTTTCTTCCAAAGCCTTAGTTACTACATCACGAAGGGCAAGAATCTCCTGGAAGTCTGCCTCAAGTGAAGCCTCAACACCTTCTGGGATAGAAGGAACGAAATCGGTCTTTTCTGGCCAGCCTGCAAGCTGAACGGATTCCTCATGATTATCTGCCGCAAGCTTCTCAGGGTAACACTGCCATACCTCTTCAGTAGTAAAGGAAATGATTGGAGAAAGAATACGAACCAAAACCTCTAATACGTTCAAAAGAACAGTCTGAGCAGAGCGACGAGCATGATCTGATGGAGCTAAGGAGTACAAACGATCCTTTACCGCATCCAAATACACTGCAGACAAGTCACCAACAATATAGTCATAAATTAAGCGGTATACATGATGGAATTTGTATGCATCGTATGCTGCATTAACTTCCTCAAGAAGGCGCTGGAGTCGAACTAACGCCCACTTGTCAAAGTCTTCTAACTCGTCCCAGGAAGTGATTGAATCTTCGTTGCCAAAGTCATAGAGATTTGCCAACAAGAAGCGCATAGTGTTGCGAAGCTTACGATAGGTATCAGAGGTACGCTTCAAAATTTCGTCAGAAATACTTACGTCCTGTGAGTAATCAACAGAAGCAACCCATAAACGCAATACATCAGCGCCATACTGCTCCATAACATCAGCAGGATCTACGCCGTTGCCCAAGGACTTAGACATCTTTCTGCCTTCACCATCAACTGTGAAGCCACAATGCATAACGCTCTTATAAGGAGGTACTCCATAAGCACCAATAGAAGTAAGAAGAGAAGACTGGAACCAACCACGATGCTGATCAGAACCCTCCAAATACATATCAGCTGGGAAATAAAGACCCTCGTCACTACGGTGTTTACATACCGAGGTATGAGAAACGCCTGATTCCCACCATACGTCCAAAATGTCAGACTCAGGGATTACTTCTTCACAACCACAAGATGGGCAGCAGGTACCTTCTGGCAAGTATTCTTTAGGCTCACGGATGAACCATGCGTCTGCGCCTTCTTTATCGAAAAGGTCAATTACTGCATCGAAGGTTTCCTCGTTTGCAACGGTAGTACCACACTTTGCGCAACGGAAAACAGGAATAGGAACACCCCAAGAACGCTGACGAGAAATGCACCAGTCAGGACGTTCAGAAACCATGGAACCAATACGATTCTTTGCCCAAGAAGGAATCCATTCAACCTGATTATCAATAGCGTCCATTGCTTTTTCGCGCAAGCCATTCTCTTCCATGGAAACAAACCACTGATCAGTTGCACGGAAAATAACTGGCTGATGACAACGCCAGCAGTGTGGATAGCTATGGTTAATATCTACATGAGCAACCAAAGTGCCCTGTTCTTTGAGCCATTCAATAATTGCTGGATTAGCATCATCAACATTCATTCCCGCAAAATAAGGGACTTCGTCGGTAAAGCAACCATTGTCGTCAACTGGCATGATAATTGGAATATCGAATTCCAAACCCACTAAGTAGTCATCTTGACCATGGCCAGGAGCAGTATGAACAGCACCAGTACCTGAATCAAGAGTTACATGGTTGCCATAAATGATTTTGCCTTTTAAGTCCTGACGAATTGGACAGGTATAGGTAAGACCACAGAGCTCGGTACCCTTCATCATTACCATTTCACCTTGAGCATCTTTAACAATTTCATAGGATGCCCAAGCAGCAGTTTCAGCAACCTGATCAATAAGCTCATATGCCATGATGAGGTACTTACCTTCAACATTAAGCATTACATAGTCTGCATCTGGAGCCAAACATACCGCAGCATTTGCAGGCAAAGTCCAAGGAGTGGTAGTCCAAATCAAAATATACGCAGGATTGGTTACTCCTGCAGCAGCAAAAGGAGCTGGAACTTCGTCAAGCAGGAAGTTTACAAAGATAGAAGGAGAAACTTCATCACCGTATTCAATTTCTGCTTCAGCAAGAGCAGTATGACATTCTTTACACCAATGAATAGGTTTACGACCGCGATATACTGAACCCTTAAGGTACATATCCTTAAAGATTTCAACATTACCAGTTTCAAAATTAGGCGTGAATGTAAGATAAGGGTTCTCCCAGTCAGCATTTACACCCAAGCGTTTAAAGCCTTCACGCTGAACGTTAACGTACTTCTCTGCCCATTCGCGGCAAAGACGACGAAGAGTTGGCTGATCAATCTGTGCCATTTTTTCAGGGCCGAGAGTAACCTCAACCATATGCTCAATTGGCTGACCGTGGCAGTCCCAACCAGGAATATAAGGAGTGTAATATCCGCGCTGAGCATGAGACTTCAATACAAAGTCCTTCAAAATCTTATTGAATGCATGACCAACATGAATTGGACCATTAGCATAAGGAGGACCATCGTGAAGAACGAATGGCGTATTATCTTTATTCTTCTCGAGAACCTTATGGTAGATATCAATGTCATTCCAAAATTCCAAGCGCTTTGGCTCGTTCTTTGGCAAATTACCACGCATAGGGAAATCTGTTTGCGGCAAGTTCATAGTATTCTTGTAGTTATTAGCCACCAGATTCAACCTTCCTTAACTGTCTTGTCTGCCTATAAAAAACACGTAATGCGTTATACCTAATTATCAATTTGACTCTATATGGTTGCCTTTTTTCCATAACAAAAAGAGACACCATGTGCCAAACTCCAAAAGTATACCCCAAGAAGCAATAATATCTCTTGAGAAGCAGGGGGATTATTCGGTAGTATCGCCTAATTTTTCAACTAATTTCGGCAATTTAATACACGAATTTCTCTTTCTGAATAATTCAAATAACCCAAATTTAATCTGATTGGTTCAAATGATAAAAGTTTCAAGCTAACAAGAGTAAAATAAAAAGTTAGAATTATTTAAGAAACCGTATCTGATTGAATGAGCGAAAAGCGAGTGTTTTGTCTATGTCTTACGAAATTTTTACCGATTCTTCCTGTAATCTTAAAGAAGAAACTATTGATGAGCTTGGATTAAAAATCCTTCCCCTTACCTTTCTGATCGACAATCAAGAGCACCTTGGATATCTCAGAGGTCAAAAAACTGATTTATGTCAGTTCTACACCATGATGAGGAACGGAAAAATCGTTACTACCTCCCTTCCAAAAATGGCAAACTCAAAGGCCTTAATAGAAAAAACCCTCCAAGAAGGAAAAGACCTTCTCTACCTTGGCTTTTCAAGCGCCCTTTCTGGAACTTACGAAGCCACTGAGCTGATCTGTAAATCATTGGCAGAAAAGTATCCTGAACGAAAAGTTATCTGTGTTGAAACGAAGGCAGCCGCACTCGGTGAAGGCATGCTTGTTTATCATGCAGCTAAAATGGCTCAAGCTGGAAAAGACATTGATACCGTAGCGCAATGGGTTGAAGACAATAGAGCCTTTGCGTGCCACTGGTTTACCGTAGATGATTTGATGTTCCTATTCCGAGGAGGCCGTGTTTCTCGCACTTCTGCCTACGCGGGCACTCTTCTCAAGATTAAACCAATTCTTCATGTTGATGATAACGGCGCTCTTATTCCTATGGCCAAAGTTAAAAGCCGCAAAAAGAGTATTCAGGCCTTAGTTGAGAAAATGGAAGAGCTCGCAAGGGAAGACATTAAAGACCAAACCATCTTCATTTCTCATGGTGATTGCCTAGAAGATGCAAAATATCTCCAAGAGCTTATTACTGCCCGTTTTGGATGCACGAATTTCTACGTTAATGTTCTCGATCCAGTAATTGGCGCACACGCTGGCCCTGGCACACTTGCTTTATTCTTTATGGGAAAACATCGATAAAATCTTGCAGGACTTATAAATCTATAATCCAAAACAACATTTAGGTTCGCTTGTTTAGACAACATTCGAATTTGCTAGTTTGGGATGGATTTATGAGTCCTTAAATTTTTTTCGTTTCCTGAATCACCTTTGATAATTTTGCGAAGCGTTGAGACAAACTGTTCGTTTTCTTCATGAGCTCTAACCGAAACCAAGAAAAACTTATTACCTTCAATACCAGGAGTACCCTCTAAATCTCGAACGGTAAACCCATTCTTTTGCAAGCGCACTATTAATTCTGCCGCACTTGGTATTCCCAGTTCTCTCACTGCTCGTTCCTCCAATGAGCACATGACAAAATTTGCCTCTGAAGGATAAATTTTAATACCAGGCGTAAGGCTAAGCATGCACTGAAGCCATGGTATTTCGCTATCTAAAAGTTGCTCGGTTTCAGATATATACTCCCCTAAATCAGGAAGTACGGAAGCAATTACTTCATGGAACATACCAATTGTTGATCCATCAGAAAATTGGCGAAGGAAATTCATAGTGTCAGGATGAGCCACCACATAGCTAATGGGCACACCTGGCATACCAATTTCAATTGAAAGATTCTGGACAACAATAAGATTTTTATACTCTTTGGTTAACGAAAGACATGACATACCACCCATTGTAAGATGAATATTACTTTCATCAACAATTACCCAATTGCAACAATCAAGGTATTTTTTTAAGGTTGCTTCAGAAAGCAAACGTGCACAAGGGTAACTTGGGTTAGCAAGAATTGCCGCTTCAAAACGAACTCCGTTGTTCTTTGCGCGCTCAGGTTCAATTGCGGCAAGCGAAAAAGGATTAGTAAGCTTGACCGGATTATGACCAACATTAGCTACTCGTAAAAAATATTCTGCAGGAGCAGGAACAGGAATACCCACATTGCAAGGGCGATACGCTGAAGCTACCGCAGAAATTGCCGAAAAGGAGCTAGTGCCTACCATAAAGCTTTCTTCAGGAAGTTCACAGATTTGAGCTAACTGAGTAATTAAAGCAGAGCCCGTTTTGTTTGGCAGAAAACTCAAACTGCCTTGTGTGATTGCTTCGCTAATTGCATCACTAATCTGCTTTGGAGCACCTAAGGGATTATGAACTGAAGAAAAATCAGTCCAATCAATTTCAGCACGAATATCTAAAGGAAGCACAGCTGAGGAATCGGCTTTAGAAGCCTTAACGCTTTCAATCATGTCTGTTATTGAAGTAAAACCTTGCATGATTTTCTACTATGCCCCTCTATTACTACCATCATCCAGTAAACTAAATGGGTAACAACCTTATCACAGAAAAAACGATGGTTAATCCAGATTAATTATTAAAACTGTAAGTATTTTTTATGACCACAATATATTGCGTACACAACAAAAAGCATCACCAATTCGTACCGGAAAAATTACTCGAATGGGTAGGCTCTTGTGTGCTTCTTTTGGATTTGGATGCCTTCTTTGCCAGTGTGGAGCAGCTTGATAATCCTGAATGGAGAGGCAAGCCCGTTATAGTTGGTGGCAGCGCCGAAAAGAGAGGTGTCGTCTCAACCTGTTCCTACGAAGCAAGAAAGTATGGCGTCCGCTCAGGCATGCCTTCCAAAACAGCTGAACGGCTTTGTCCTGATGCAATTTGGACCCGTGGTCATTTCTCTCGCTACCGAGAGCTTTCTTATAAGGTAATGGAGATTCTTTATCGAGAGTCTCCTCACTTACAGCAAGTTTCTGTTGATGAAGCCTTTCTGGATATAACACCAACCCGCGTCAACAAAACTCACCCTGTGCTTGTTGCAAAACGGATTCAAGAAGAAGTATCAACTCTAGGAATTACCTGCTCTATTGGTATTGGTACTTCGAAAACGGTGGCAAAGATTGCCTCAAATCAGGAGAAGCCGCACGGCTTAACAGTAGTATATCCTGGCCAAGAACAAGCGTTTCTCTCTCCCCTTCCTGTTGGCGAAATGAGTGGTATTGGGAAAGTTGCTCAGCAAAAATTAAAATCCTTCGGTATTCACACCTTAGGAGATTTAGCGAGCGCAGACTATTCCTTAGTCAAATCACTGTTAGGCAAAAATGCACTTATCCTCCAAAAACGAGCGCAAGGATTAGATGAGAGCGAATATCACGTATATGAACAGTATGAGCCTGCTAAATCGGTCTCTAACGAAATAAGTCTTGCGGTAAGCACAAACGACCTCGAAGAGATGAAAGCACTTGCCGCTACAATGGCACACAAAGTTGGTCGAAGGTTACGTAAAAATGACCTTCAAGGAGATACGCTTCACCTGAAGCTTCGCTATGAAGATCTCTCTATTCATACATGTCAGCGAAACTTGCCTGGTCTTTCTCAAAATGAACTTGAATGGCTTATTCATCTCAATAGCATGATTGAACAAACGTGGGATCATTCAAGTTATGTGCGGCTGGTAGGAGTAGGCGTAAGTGGCTTTAACAAAGAAGCCTATCAAGAACAACTCTTTGACCCTTATGAAGACCAACGCCTCCACACCAGCCAGAAGCCTTTAGTAGCACAAGCAGCAAAAAGCAAAGAACTCCTTAGCGCTACTGATAAAATTGCGCAAAAATTCGGAGAAGATGCCCTTCGTTTTGGGCACGAACTCAGGACGTACCAAGCAAATAAAACGGAAATAAATTAATTAAACTTAAAGATTTTCTGGGCAATATGGTAGCCACCAAGACCAATCTTTCGTCCAATTTCTCCTGGAAGATTAGTGCCTGCATTGATTACATTCAGACGAATAGCCCAATAATGGTCTGGATCCCGTAAGCGCAAATATTCCCAGATTTCTTCTCTTTTCTTTTCATTTTCAGGAGTTGGTTCCATACGCAAAAAAGTAGAGCAAATGCACATCATCATAGAAAGATAGCTCATCATATACTTTCGAAGCTTCTTATCACCAACAGTATGAAGGTTTACCGAATCAATCATGATACGCGTAATACGTAATTGCTGATCAATTCGAGAAAGCATAATGCTCTCATTAACTGACTGGTCTTCTCGACCAATAAAATAGCGATACATATCAACGTCGAAATAGCGAATAGTTCGCACCCGCGGCAGTGGCACGTACACAAAAATGTTATCCACATAGAAACAGTGCTCAGGTAAACGGAAGTTTAAATCTTTCAATAACTGAGTACGATAAATTACCGAATGCATAAGCAAGTACTGAGATGGATTAAAAGGTTTGATATCCTGCCAAGAAAACTCCTTGCCGAGCGGGAATACGTGACGATAGTTCATTACCGTACGGGTATTCTCATATACTTTTTCATACACATAGTTGCCAATTACTAAGTCCGTAGCAGTATCTATACCCGAGTTCTCATTCTCAAGAAACGCAACCTGATGACGTAAGTAAGGCATAATTTGATCCATAGCATACTTATCGAGCCAGTCATCGGAATCAACAACCTTAAAGTACAAACCTGTTGCATGGTCAAGACCCGTATTTACCGCAGAGCCATGACCACCATTTTCTTTATGGACTGCTTTAACAATGCCAGGGTGTTCAGCCGCAAGGCGATCAGCAATTTCTGCAGTATTATCCTTGGTAGAACCGTCATTTACCAAAATAATTTCAATATCATCTCCACAAGGAAGAAGTGAATTTACGCAGGTTTCCATATATTCTGCCGAATTAAAACAAGGAACTGCAAAAGTAATGGTTTTCATACAAGAAACAACCCTTCCAAATAAAGCTAATGGATTTGCGGACACTCAAGAACTAATAGTCCACCCAAAATGCATCTCACTCATTGTACTTATTTCACGGGTAAGCGGTAGTTGTAAGCGAAAAAAGTCGATAAAAAGTGAATTTATCCCCCAATATCTACCGCTTAAACTTCAGGCTAAAAGTTCGCAAAAATACCTTAGTAAAATGCTGATATCGCATAAGAAAACTATCATGGAAAGGGTAATTCATGAGTTTTATTACTACCCTCATTGAACGCGCTAAAGCAGATAAGAAAACTATCATTCTTCCCGAAGGCCACGATATGCGTGTTCTTGAGGCTGCTGAAGAAGTTCTCAAGCAGGAAATTGCAAATCTTATTATCGTAGGCAACGAGGAAGAGATTAACGCATCTGGCTTCGATTTGACTGGTGCCCAAATCATCAATCCAGCTACCTATGATAAAACCGATGAATTCATTAACACTCTATATGAATTGCGTAAGGCAAAGGGTCTTACTCTTGAAGAAGCAACCGATCTCATCAATAACGATGTAAACTACTTCGCTACCATGATGATTAAGGCTGGTTTGTGCGACGGTATGGTATCCGGTGCTTCCTGCGCAACCGTAAAGGTTCTTTCACCTGCTTTGCGTGTTCTCAAAACTGCACCTGGCGCACCAATGGTTTCCTCTCTCTTCATTATGGATGTTCCTAATTGCGATTTAGGCGAAGAAGGCGTTTTTGTTTTCGCGGACTGCGCACTCGAAGTTCAGCCAACCGCCGAAAAGCTTGCTCATATTGCAAACATGACAGGCGACTCTTTCAAACGCCTCTTAAACAAAGAACCACGCATTGCTCTTCTTTCCCACTCCACTATGGGTTCCGCAAAGAACGATGATGCTAAAAAGGTTCAAGAAGCTATGGCATATATCCGCGAGAACTACCCAGATCTTAATGCAGATGGCGAACTTCAACTTGATGCTGCAATCGTTCCTGAATTGGGTGCTTCTAAGGCTCCAAATTCCCCTGTTGCAGGCAAGGCAAACTGCCTTATTTTCCCTGATATTGACGCAGGCAACATTGGTTATAAATTGGTTCAGCGTCTTGCAAAGGCAGAAGCATATGGTCCTGTTCTTCAGGGCTTAGCAGCTCCAGTAAACGACCTCTCTCGTGGCTGCGTTCCAAAAGATATTGTTGGCGTTGTTGCAATTGCATGCGTTCAAGCACAAACCATGTAATTACCAACACTCTGCAAATTCACTCATTATTTCAAAAAAAATCCCCTTAAGATAAACTTAAGGGGATTTTTATTATTTATATTTGTTTTATTACGAACAAAGACTTACCAAAAATACTTTTCAGAAAGTCTCTTCTAAAACATACTTCAAAAGGTTCTACGCTTTAATAGAAACAGGAACAATTTGAGAGTTGGCGTGAACAATATCGTACGTATCGCGTGCAATCATATATTCCTCATCGGTAGGAATAACAATAATAGGCACCTTTGATTTATCGTGAGAAATAATACGCTCAAAACCACGCTGTTTATTCTTTTGCTGATCAAGAATAATACCCATAGGCTGCATACCAGAAAAAATCATACGACGCATCTTCTGGCAATTCTCACCAACACCAGCCGACAAAATAATTGCATCAGCACCAGTCATCAATAATAAGTACTGACCGATATACTTTTTTACAATTGAAGAATACATCTCATACGCAAGAATAGCACGCTCATCACCCGCATTGGCAGCGTCACGAACCGAACGTAAGTCATTCGAAATACCAGAAATACCCAACAAGCCCGACTGCTTATTCAGCATATTGTTTACTTCAGTAGTGGTCATACCCTCTTTTTCCATAATGAAAGGAACAATTGCAGGATCAATAGAACCTGAGCGAGTGCCCATCATCAAACCATCAAGAGGAGTAAAGCCCATAGAAGTATCAATTGGCACACCGTGGTCAATTGCAGAAATTGAACAGCCATTTCCCAAGTGACACGTAATCAAGCGAAGGTCGTAGAGATTCTCGTCAAGAATATCAGCCGCACGTTCTGCAAGATATCTATGTGAGGTGCCATGGAAACCATACTTACGAATACCATACTTCTCATAATATTCGTAAGGAATTGGATACATAAATGCACGAGGAGGTAAGCTCTGGAAATAAGCAGTGTCGAATACAGCAACCATAGGAACATTTGGCATTAGCTGCTGACATGCACGAATACCGGCAACCGCTGCAGGATTATGAAGAGGAGCAAGCTCGCACAACTCTTCAATCTTTTGGATTACCTCTTCGTTAATCATGACAGACTTGTCAAAGTATTCGCCACCATGAACAACACGATGACCCACCGCATTAATCTCACTCAGAGACTTTAATGGCGCTTTATCACCTTCTGTTAAAGAGCTCAATACAAGCTCAATAGCAGCAACATGGTCAGCTAAAGGAGTCTCATGAACTACTTCATTTTCATCAATGCCATGCTTATGAAAGGACTCTTCAGATCCAACGCGCTCACAAAGGCCTTTTCCAAGAACCTTGCCAGTATCAATGTCTACCAATTGATATTTAAGAGACGATGAACCCGAATTGATTACCAGGATATTCAAAGCGCTCCTTCCAAAGAAAAACGATGTTTCAATGGTACTAAAGTAAGCAGGCCTAGCAGAGATTCCACCGAAGGGAGTCCCTGTATTCTCGGTAAAAGGAATAGGTCAATCCGAACATCGTTAAAAATCTACCGCTAACACACTCCCCGTGTTTTACGTGGCGTTCTACCGATTTTAAAACTAGAACAACGCCCTCACCTGCTTAAAAAACAGGACGAACACCTTCGTATTCGTCCTGATGCGCAAATGCTTCATTTCATTATTAGCAAAAACGGGCTAAGAAGCCTTTTTCTTAGCGAATTCCTTCACCTAGAAACTCTCCACCAATTACGTGAAGATGAAGATGCTTAACAATCTGATTTGCATCTTTTCCTGTATTAATTACCGTGCGAAAACCTGAGTCAGCAATGCCTTTAATCTCTGCAACTACCGGTACCGCAGCCAACAAGTGTCCTAAAACTTCCTGTTCAACCAATGGATCAACCAAAGAAGCTATATGATTCTTTGGAACGATAAGAGTATGAACGGGAGCCTCTGGATTGATATCGTCAAACGCGTACACGAATTCATTTTCATACACCTTAGTAGAAGGAATTTCACCCGCAATAATTTTGCAAAATACACAGTCTTCCATAGCTTCCCTTTCTTTTATGCCTTTTGAAGCGTGGTGTCTCTATCTTCATCCGAAACCGAAGAATCAAGCTCACCCATTAATACCTCAATTTTTTGCTCAGCTTCGGTAATGCTTGAACGCAAATGAGACAATAACTTTACTCCACGCTCGTATTTCACTAAGCTTTCTTCCAATTCAAGAGTATTGCTTTCTAATTCAGCAACAATAGCATTAAGCTCAGTCATTGCTTGACGAAACGTTAATTCTTCTACTTTTGGCAAAGTATCTTTGTTTTCAACTTCCTCTACCATACTCTCTTCCTTTCCCTTAGAGGGCTTGAGTATCTTTTACTTCACATTTAATAGTGCCATCTGAAACCACAACCTCTAAAGATTCATACGGCTTAATCTGCGAAATACTTTTTACTACTTCTCCCTGATGATTTTTCGCAATAGACCATCCTCGCAATAGAGCCTTATGAGGAGAGAGATCATCAATGCGAGACAGGGCAATATCTAGTTGGTTTTCATATTTCTCAAGCGAACCTTTCAACAACAGCTTAAATTTCTGCTCAGCAGAAGCCCTTTGTTGTTTAGGTACGCCAACAATTTGGTTAGCTAACCGCACAAATTCCTTCTGATGGAAAAACAGCATCTCTTTTTGTTTCTTCACTTCGAAAGGAAGGGTTGCGCTTAACCTACGCTCTAGTTCTTCTACACCTAATCGAGGCTTTAGTGCCAACTGGGCTTTAATTCCTTCCATTTTAAGATGCATCACATCTAAATCTTGTAGTGAACTATAGATAAGAACATCGGGATCCTTAAAGATAGGCCGAGAAGCCTTTCCTTCAACAAAGACCGAATATGCATTAAGACGATTTACCAAATGCATGCTCATGCGGTTATTGCAATTTACAAGATATGAGAGGAGTTCTTCTTTGTTTGGAGTAATTGCTTCAGCTGCTGCAGTTGGAGTAGAAGCGCGATAATCAGCAACCATATCAGCAATGCATGTGTCTGGCTCATGACCAATACCCGTGATGACAGGAATTGGACAGGCCGCAATAGCGCGGGCGAGAGACTCTTCATTAAACGGCATAAAATCTTGAAATGAACCACCACCTCGGCAAAGAATAATCTCTTCTGCTCCTGCCGAAGTTACCGCCTCAAGGCCTTTAATTAATCCTAGGTGAGCTTCTTTTCCCTCAACGGGAACGCCTGCCAAAAGAATTTTTGTTGAAGGAAATCTTCTCCTAAAAGTACGCAAAACATCGTGCACAACGGCTCCATGAGGGCTTGTCACTAAACCAATAACCTCAGGATAAGAAACGAGCGGACGCTTTCTTGCTTGATCGGTCAACCCTTCCGCTCGAAGCTTTTCAGCAAGAGCTGCTACTTGCCTTCTAAGATTTCCTTCCCCATTATCAACAATAGAGTCAACAGAAAAACTCATACGCCCTTTAGCAGCATAGATATTAAATCTCCCTTTGAGAATTACTTTTGCACCAATGGCTAACTCAACCCCACAAGCACGATACTTATTGACCCACATCATGCAAGGGAGAGCAGCTTTATCATCTTTGATAGTGAAGTAAATTGCCTTATATCCCGCTTTACTGTTCAGTTCAGAGACTTCACCCTCAATTGCGTAGGCAAACTGAGCTAATCGCGTATTAGTTAAGTTTAGAGCCGCAAAAACCGAAAGAGGCTCAGGAGCCTCTTTTCGCTGTTCATTACGGTATATATAGGATGATTCTGTCATCAATTACCTGCTCGTTTTAGTCACGATACTGAAGCAACCAAAGCAACTGCAAAACAGAAGTGAGCATAGCCGCTACATACGTAAAGGCACATGCACGAAGAACATTTGAGCTTCCTGCAACTTCTCCCGAAGGCAAGTTAATAGTTTTCATGTACTCAAGTGCTCGGTTTGAAGCATTGAATTCTACTGGCAAGGTAATAATTGAAAACGCAACAGCAACGGCATACATAATAATTGCCAAATCAACAAGACCAACTGCATTCAATGCAATACCCGCAATCAAGAGGAAAATCCATGCATTAGAAGCAAGGTTTACTGCTGGAACAAGTGCAGTACGGATTTTCATTGGTGAATAATCTTCAGCGAATTGACATGCATGGCCAACCTCATGACAAGCAGTTGCTAATGCAGTAATCGAAGTGCCGTTAAACACATCAGGATCAAGAGTAATGGAATTAGTCTTTGGATCAAAAAAGTCCTGACCAGCGCCACCCATTCTCACCTCAACGCCCGCAATGCCATAATAATTAAGCATGCCTATTGCAAGATTTGCACCTGTTAATTGCTGTGAATTAGGAACACGCGCATACTTTTTCAACGCGTGATTAACCCAAGCTTGAGCACCAAAACCAATAATTAAGGTAAGTATGATTAATGTTAAGTAGCTCATGTATATTTCTCCTTAAGAAAATGTTTCTACACCAGAATATAGTGCTTTTTCAAATTCTTATTCTTCTATTTTGTTGTTATAGGAAATCTTCAAATTACCATCATCAATAGATAAGGAAAACTTGCCGTCAAGTAATTCAAGAAGTTCTTTTCCCACAATCTGATAACGCCACCCTTTTAGTATTTCGCAGTCCTCATAATGACCCCTTGCAAGCTTCATTAATTCGGCTGAAGAAGCAAGTGTTTGAACCGCAATCTTATTTTCCCGAGCACGCAAACGAACAATAGCATTGAGTAAATCTACCACGATATCTACATTTGCTTCGTTCTTATTTTTATTATGAATTGAAGGAAGCTGGTCTTCAGGACAAGCAAGGCCTTTTTTTATTGCCGTCAACACTTCGCGAGCTTCGTCTGGCTTTAAACGATCTCTCATACCTCGTACCATATAAAGCTCATCAAGAGATTTTGGCTCTCTTCTACATGCCTCAACAATCTGCTCATCAGAAACAATCCATTTTCGAGGAATATTTAGCTTTTGGGCTTTTATTTCTCTCCAGGCAGCAAATTCTCGAGCGGCAGCAAGCTGAACTTGCGTTAATTGGTTAACCCGTTTTAGTTTTCGGAAGCGAGCATATGGGTCAACTTTGTATTTTTCCGGATTCTCAATTTCCTCAAAAGCGGAATCGAGCCATGATAAGCGTTTCTTTGATTCAAGAAGAGAAATCATCTCTTGATAAATTTTTGGCAAATACACCACATCATCTGCCGCGTATTCAATCTGCGATTCCGACAAGGGACGCCTTGACCAATCGGTAAAAGAATCCTTCTTTGCCAACTGAACATTACAGTACTGTTGAACTAATGTGCTGTAAGATGCTTGCTGCGTTTTTCCCAATAAGGAGGCTGCAATTTGAGTATCAAATATTGGCGAAGGCACACACCCAATTTCATTGAGAATAATCTCAACATCCTGAGAACAAGCATGAAAAATCTTTACAATTTGAGGGTTTTCCAAAGGTTCGCGCAAAACCGTTAAATCGCTAATCTCAAACGGATCGATAATAGCAACGCTTCCTTCAATGCATATCTGCAGCAAACACAGTTTTGCATAATACGTTTTTTCGCGAAGAAACTCAGTATCTATACACATATAAGGGCTCTTGGAGCACTCTTCAACAAAGTTTCGCAACTTTAAATCTGAATTTATAAGCATCTAGGATAGTCCTTGAATTCAATGTTGTTATACAATGACATACTAACAGAAAGGAAAAAGTGAAGGTTCTCATTATACATAATGTAGGTTCGGGCTTCGGTGACGGTGCAATTTATGACTTTATGCGCAACTATGCTGAAGACGGAGACTCCATCACCATTAGGACTTTTAATGGAAAAACTCCTTTCTCTACCCTCTGTGCTGACGCAACAGATTTTGATTTTGTTGTTGCGTGTGGTGGAGACGGCACCGTATCAGCAGTAAGTTACGAGCTTCGCTATACCAACATTCCTGTGCTTCCTTTTCCTGCAGGAACCGCCAATCTCCTTGCAATGAATCTTTTTTCGCCAAACGAACCTCATGCTCTTTGTAAGCTGGTTGACGAAGCAATAACTCATTATTTCGATTTGGGAGAACTAGAAACTGATAAAGGAAAAATTGGTTTTGCTATCATGGCTGGCTGCGGTTACGACCAGCTTATTATGGATAAAGCTAAACCAATGAAACGGCTCTTAGGTCCCCTTGCCTACTTCCAAGCGGCAGCGTTTAATCCTATTCCACAAGTTTCTCAATTTACTCTTACCATTGACGGAAACGTATACCAACGTAGTGGTATCGGTATTGTTATTGCGAATTTTTCAAAGATTCAATTCGACATTACCGTATCTCACGATAATTTCCCGAGTGATGGTTTACTTGACATTATCATCCTTAAGACCCAATCAGCACTTGAGCTACTTCCTACTATTTTTGCAAAGGTTGTAGATGAACATGGCGAACTAGAGAAAAAAATTAACAGCTTGGAAGTAATTCGTGGAAAAGAAGTAACTATAGACGCCGATCCAAAAATGTATATTGAGTACGACGGTGAACCAACTTCAATCTCTACTCCTTTTACGGCGCGCATTCTTCCACATGCCGTTCGCTATATCGTCAGCGAACAATGCAACCAACATTATTCTGCTTTAGAGAATAATGTGGAAACCGTCCTCCATTAATTCACTAATTCGTTGGTTTCTTACTCTTTTTTTCAATACCCCTATCAAAAAAAGCAATTATCCCTTAATTCACTTCTACGAACACGTTCATTTCGGGGTAGAATAGACACAAAGGGGGAGTTTTCCTTCATGCCATATGTCATTAAAGGAGGCTTTTATGATTACGGAAATTAAAATTAACGAAGCCAATAAAGCTCGTTGGTATGAAGAAGGATATTGGACAGAGCAAACATTAAACGATGTCTGGTCTGAACAGGTAAATAATTATCCTGATAACGAGTACATCAGTGATGATTTAGGTGCTCGTTACACCTATAAAGAAATTGATGAGAAGGCTTCTAAGCTTGCTTCTTGGTTAGTAAGCGTAGGCGTAAAAAATGGTGATGTAGTCTCATTCCAGCTGCCACCTTGGGCTGAGTTCCCTATTATTGCCATTGCCTGCACAAAAGTTGGTGCGGTAATGCATCCTTTGTCTGTCACCTTTAATCATGAAGATTTAGTCTACAGTATGAATCTGGTAGAAAGTAAGGCATTTATCTGCCCAAGCTTCCACCACAAAACAGACTTTGAAGCTCAGATTCTCAGCGTTGTTGACCGTATCGACTCGCTTAATCCAGAGGCTATTGCTATCTATGAGAAACTCCGTCCAGGAAACGGAACTCTCACTCTTGATCAAATTTTTGAGACCTTTGAGCCTTACACTGAACCATGCCCATCTAAGTCTGATGAAATCCTTTTGATTCTTTCTACCTCGGGAACCACCGGAAAGCCAAAGGCGGTTTTATTTACCCACAACACGCTTCTTTCTGCTGAACATGCATTCTGTAAAGGCTTCCATCTTACCCATGATGACGTGTGCTTCATGCCATCCCCTCTTAACCATGCAACAGGTTTAAATCATGGACTCATTTCTCCAATGACTTTAGGTGGACGCGTAGTTCTTCAAAGCAAATTTAATCCTGAAGAAGCAGTTAAGATTATGAATCGCGAAGGCGCAACTTGGTCTATGGGCGCTACCCCATTTATTCAAGATCTTCTCAACGAATGCGAAAAAGGTAATAAGCTCACAACGCTCAAACTGTATCCTTGCGGCGGAGCACCTGTTCCTGGAGACATGGTTAAATGGGCACTCAAACATGGCGTTCTTTTATGCGAAGTTTATGGCTCCACTGAAAGTTCTCCACATATGTATGTACCACCAGAGCACTGCCTTGACTGGGATGGCGCTTATTCGGGTATTCCATTTGAAGGTATTGAAGTTAAAGTTGTTGATGGGCAACACAACGAAGTGCCTTACGGAACTCAAGGCGAAGAAGCTTCTCGTGGACCTAACGTATTTGTTGGATACCTTCATAACCCAGAAGCAACCAATAAGGACCTCGATGACGAAGGCTGGTTCTACTCTGGTGACTTATGCTACATGACTCCAGAAGGTCGTGTTCGTATTAACGGAAGAAAGAAAGAAATCATTATTCGCGGTGGCGAAAATATTTCCGTAAACGAAGTAGACAACAACATAAAGGCTGTTCCAGGTGTTGAAGATTGCGCAGCTTGCGGAAAACCAGACGTTCGTTTAGGCGAGCGCATTGCAAGCTATATTGTTACCAATGATCCTGAAACAGTAACCAAGGACTACATTATTAAACATCTTGATGCAGCAGGCGTGGCAAAGAGGCTCTGGCCTGAACATATCGAATATATAGAAAAGATTCCACGCACTGAGACTGGTAAGGTACGTAGAAACTGGCTTGTTGATGAGTTAGTGCGAAGAATAAAAGAGCGCGAACAGGGCTAATTCTTCAGCATCCAGAATCTCGGATAAGCGGCCGAAGCTCTTCGGTCGCTTTTCTTTTATCTAATATGTTTTTCTATTACCGGTGCTTATTGATGAAAGTAAGCCAAAACTTTCAGCGTTAAACTCCATAGGCATATTATGAGATGGTTTGATGGCAGGAATTAAACCTACTAGAGCTTCTTGAATGCCAGAAGTATCAACTGTTTTACTCAAAGGAGGAAACGTATCATCAAAATGATCCAAAAGAATGTTCTTTGGGCACAAGCGTTCAATAACCTCAAGAGCTGGAAGTTCTAAATGAGTCTGGCCCTGATAAGGCAGAACAAGAAGATCCATTCCTTTCGGATAGTCAACCTCATCAAGAAGACCCAAACTGCCCAAAACAAAAACGGATAGTCCTTCAATAT